>Ga0213881_10000036_pt1 | contig 135727 bp, 110 predicted proteins | sample BarmaccoBMER_R08_FD_160104 | JGI IMG/M metagenome (GOLD analysis project Ga0213881, IMG submission 160104) | Barbacenia macrantha exposed rock microbial communities from rupestrian grasslands, the National Park of Serra do Cipo, Brazil - ER_R08 ...
TGGGACGGCTGGTTGTGCGTGGTGTGGCCGGGGCTGGTGCGGCGGTGCTGGCGCTGGTGCTGTTGTTCGCGGCGGTGGGGCAGCAGCCGCCTGTGCCGGAACCGGGCGGGGCGGTGGATACGGCGCAGATCCCCGCCGCTTATGTGCCGTGGGTGCTGGCCGCCGGGTCGCTGTGCCCGGTAATCACACCGGCGATCATCGCCGCCCAGGACCAGGTCGAGTCCGGGTGGAACCCGCACGCGGTGAACGGCACGTCCGGGGCCGAGGGGATCGCGCAGTTCCTGCCGTCCACGTTCACCAGCTGGGGCCGCGACGACGACGGGACCGGGAACGTGTCGCCGTTCAACCCGCGCGACGCGATCATGGCCCAAGGGCGGTACGACTGCTCGCTCGCCGCCTTGGCGGCGCGGCTGGTTTCATCTGGGCAGGCGGCCGGGAGCGTGCTCGATCTCGCGCTGGCCGCCTACAACGCGGGACCTGGCGCCATGGAGGCAGCCCACGGTGTACCGGCTGACGCCGCTGCCTACGTGCAGCAGATCGAGTCGCTCGCCGCGTCGAAGTACTCGGCTGCGGGGACGGCGGGCAGCGCTGCCGCGCAGATCGCGGTGGCCGCGGCCGAATCCGCGCTCGGCACCCCCTACCAGTGGGGCGGGTCGTGCGCCAACCCGCACGGTGCTGATCCTTCTGGCTGGTGCGACTGCTCCTCACTGGTCCAGATGGCCTGGCGGACAGCCGGGGTAGAGCTGCCGCGCACCACGTTTCAGCAGGTCGGTGCCGGGACGCCGGTGGCGTCGGTGAGCCAGCTGCGGCCCGGTGATCTGGTGTTTACGCCGGGGTCTGATGGGTCGGCGGCGGCGCCCGGTCATGTCGGCATTTATGCCGGTAACGGGCAGATTATCCACGCGCCGCACACCGGACAGGTAGTGCAATTCTCGTCGGTCGCGTCGTGGCTATCCCAGATCGTGGCGATGCGGCACATCGGCTGAGGAGGCGGTTAGCATGGCTGACCCGGAGGAGAAGCTCGGGCTGGCGGCGTGGGTGGAGGAGATCTTCGCGCGATGATCCAGCGGCGGGTGGATCTGGGCCGAGGCCGGACCTGGTGTGCCCGCTGGTGGGAGCATCCCGAGGTCGCGGTCCGGCTGGATGCGCTGCGGCTGGCCTGGTATGAGATGAGCGCCCCCGCCGAACCCGGTGGCGACCCCGGCGCCAGCTACTCCGCCTGGTGGGTCAACCACGTCGACCCCACCCTGATCACCCTGCTGGATGGTGACACCGGGCCGATGAGCGGCTGCCGTCCCGACCATCACTCCGCCAGTCCCGTACCGGTGCTGCGCACCGAGCCTGCCCCACGAGGAGCACCACATGAGCATTCCTGATGACCGCGCCGTCACCGTCCCGGCTCTGCGGCAGACCCTCGGCCTGCCAGCCGAGCGGCCCGACGGGATTCGCGACCTGCTGGCCGTGCCCCGCGAACGCGGCGCGCCGGTACCCGACGTAAGCGCGGATCCCTGGCGGCTCGCGCTCGGCGACTGGCCCGAGACCTGGCGGGCCGACCCGCGCACCGGACCCCTGTACCTGGTCATGCTGCGCGGCTTCGCTGCCCCGTACCTCATCGCGACCGTGGAAGACATCGACCCCAAGCGATGGGGTACCGAGGCTGACGCCGATCCCGCCCGCTGCGTGGTGCCGGTGCGCGGGACGGCGTTCGCCGCCACGGCGATCCTGGCCGGATGTCGGCTCGATGCCGAGGTGATGTTCGGCTGGGAGCAGCCCGAAGAACAGTACGCGTTCTTGTGAGCACCGGCCATGATCACCGGGGGGAACCAGCCGACCGACGAGCAGCGCGCCGTCGTCGACGCCTGCGTGGCGGGCGAGAACCTGGTGATCGAGGCCGGCGCCGGGACCGGCAAGACCTCCACACTGCAGCTGACCGCCGCCGCGATGGTCGACAGACGAGGCCTGTACCTCGCCTACAACAAGGTCACGGCCGAGGAAGCGCGACGCTCGTTCCCTCCATATGTGACCTGCCGGACGGCGCATTCGCTGGCCTACAGCGCGGCCGGTTTCCGGTATTCTCACCGGCTTCCAGGACAGGCGGCACGAGTGCCCGCGTGGGCTGCCGCGAACATGCTCGGCATCGGCGGGCCGCTGCGGCTCGGCGATGACCTGCTCCTCACACCCGGGCAGCTGGCGCGGATCGTCATGGCCACGGTCGAGCGATTCTGCCATAGCGCCGACCCCGTGATCTCCGGCAGCCACGTCCCAGAAGTCAACGGCGTCGACCCCGTGTCATTCGCAGAACTGACCTGGCAGATCGTGCCCTACGCAATACGCGCCTGGCTGGACATCCAGCGGCCGAACGGGAAGCTGCCGTTCAAGCACGATCACTACCTGAAGATGTGGCAGCTGGCCGGGCCGGTGATCCACGCCGACTTCGTCATGTTCGACGAGGCGCAAGACGCCAATCCGGTCACCGCGGCGATCATCCAGAGCCAGCGAGGCACTCAGATGATCGCGGTGGGTGATTCCTGCCAGGCTATCTACGGCTGGCGCGGCGCGGTCGACGCGCTTGCTACCTGGCCCGCTGACCAGCGGCTGCTGCTCTCGCATTCGTTCCGATTCGGCCCGGCGGTGGCTGATGAGGCAAACAAGTGGCTGAACACGCTGGCTGCTCCGTACAGGCTCTCTGGCACTCCCTTGGTGGAGTCGACCGTCGGGACCGTTGCCGACCCGCAGGTCGTGCTGTGCCGGACCAATGCCGAAGCACTCGTCCAGGCACGCGGCTTGCTGGATGCCGGACGGCGGGTGGCGCTCGCTGGAGGCGGCGGTGACATCCGCTCGCTGGCTGTCGCCGCGCTGGACCTCCAGGCGGCCGGACGCACCAGCAACCCCGAGCTCGCCGCGTTCCAGTCCTGGCACGCGGTCCAGGACTTCGTCCGCACCGACACCGCCGGCGCCGATCTGGCCGCCAGTGTCCGGCTGATCGACGCCTACGGCGCCGCCGGAGTTCTTGGCATCCTGGCCCGGCTCGCTTCAGAGGGCCGCGCGGAAGTGACCGTGTCCACGGCGCATGGCGCCAAGGGACGGGAGTGGGAACGGGTCCGCATCGCCGATGACTTCCGCGAACCCCGGCACGGCGCGGTCCCGCGTGCTGACGCGATGCTCGCCTACGTCGCCGTCACCCGCGCCCGCCGACAACTCGACCGGGCCGGGCTCACCTGGATCGACGATCACATCGGCGGACATTCCGCTAGCTCACCCGATCCAACCCGGAAGGAGGCCAACCAGATGGAACAAGAAGACCAAACCCAGCCGGGGCCGTTCGAGGAGGAACAGCCCGGTGCGGCACGGCCATATCAAGGAGGCCGGGCTCAAGCCGAATCAGGATCCCGCATTATCCAGAACGATTACGACGTCTGGGTAGCGGTCGGCGGCTCCGGCGTCCTCCCTGGCGACCATCCCAGGGTCATGCAGTTCGCTCAGGCCTGGCGCACCATCGCCAGGCATGGACTCGACGATGAGCCAGGAGCCGCAGCAATCCGCTATCAGGTCCTGGCCCACGCAGCCGCAGCACTCGCCGAAGCCACCGCACCGGACGACCGGCCCGAGGTGGCGGCACTGACCAGGCTCGCCGGGCACGCCCGCTTGCACGTGGATCGCCTTCGCGCCACCGCCGAACACCACTTCCTGCGGTCGCCAAAGGCAGGCCCCTACCAGGGTGGACGCGCGCAGGCCGCGTCCGGTTCCCGCATCGTCGAGAAGGACTACCTCACCTGGGCCCGGAATCCTGCTGCGGCACAGGCGGCGAACAACAGCAAACTAAAAGAGCATGCCCAGCGTCTGGAACGAGCCTGGGACGAGATCCGCCACCGGGGCCTCGTCGACGGCCCCGCCCCTGCCGCGGCCCGGTACCGGGAGCTAGCCGACGCGTCTAGCGCGATGGCACGTGATTACAGCACCACACTGCAGTCAAGCTCGCTCACGCTGCTCCTCGAGCTCGCCAACCATGCCGGTAAGCACGCTATCCGACTGCACGCCACCGCCGACGCTCGGGCGGAGGGCACCGATGCTGCTCCGCATGAGCGCCAGGTTGCGGCGGTAATCGAGCGCTTCAGCAAGCCAGCTCAGTCTGGTGCCGCAGGCCAGGACCTGCCCGGCGAGGTCGCCGCGGTGGTTATGCATGCTCGTGCCGGACACCCGGAGGCGGGCCACGCCATCCGCGCTCATGCCTCCGATGCTCGTGGCGCTCGCGCGCTCAACCGAACGCAGCGCCAGGCCGAGCGAGGGTAACCCGCTGGGAGCATCCTGATGCTTGCGCGGCAATGGCAGTTCAGCCGAAGTGGAGATGCAAGTGGTTTGTCGTTCGGGGGGGTGGCTCGCGAGGCGAGGTTGAGTCGTCGCGGCCAGGCAGATCATCGGGGGCAGGGGGTCGTGGTGCCACCATCTGCCTCCGCTGGCTTATCGTCGCCGCCATCCACCCGGCCGAGTTGGGCGCGGATTTCGTCAGCTTCGGGGGCGCCGATGGCGGCGTAGAGGGTGAGGGCATCCTGCAAGTGGTGCTGGGCCTGGGGCACGTCTCCGGCGGCTCGGTAGGCGCGGGCGAGGCCTGTGTGCGCGTGGGCCTGCTCTCGTGACGCGCCGACCTCGGATGCGAGCCGGAGGGCGGTGGCGTGGTGCTCGTGCGCCTTATCGGGTTCACCGATCCGGAAAAGAACATCGCCGAGGCCGTTGAGCGCTTCTGCTTCACCAGAGCGGTTCCCGATCTTGTGGCACAGGTCTCGGCCCTGCTCGAAGTGGCCGGTGGCTTGTTGATAGCGGCCTAGCCGCAGCTCGACGACGCCAAGCCTGTTCGTGGCGGTAGCTTCACCGGCTGGCTCGCTGATGTCCCGGAACAGGGCTTGGGCTTGCTGAATGTGTTCGGTGGCTTGCTGGTAGCGGCCTAGCCGCAGCTCGACGGCACCAAGCCGACTCAAGGCTGTGGCTTCACCAGACCGGTCACAGATCTGACAGCACAACGCCAAGGCCTTCCGCTGGAGATCGGCAGCCTCCTGATAGCGGCCCAGCAACAAGCTGGTATGCCCGAGATTGCCTAGCGTGCGGGCTTCGCCTCCCCGAATGCCGAGTCTGCGGAACAGCGTCAAAGCACGCTGGAAATGCTCGATGGCCTGCTTGTACTGGTTCTGCCACAACTCTACGAGGCCGAGATTGTGGAGTGCGCGGGCCTGGCCAGCCTGATCGTTAATCTCGCAGAACAGGGTCAGTGCTTGCCGTTGATGATCGGCTGCCTGGCGGTAGCGGTCTTGCTGCCCCTCGACAAGGCCAAGGCTAGTCAGTGCAATCGCCTCGGCGGCACGGTCGCCTGTGTCATGGGCAGAATGCTGAGCGCAGGTGTGGACGGTGACGGCCTCGGAATAGTAGCCGCCGTCGTCGAGGTAGCGGAACAAGGTGGTGGCCAGCTGGATCGCTTGGACCGGCCAGTCGTGCTCAGCGGCGTGCATAGCGACGGCAACCAGGGTGGTTCGTTCACAATCTAGCCAGTCCCGTGCCGCCGCCGGATCGGTCAGTGACGGGGCTGGGTGTGGCTGACCCGGTATGCGCGGTCGGCGGTTCCGCTCGCCCGGGAAGAGGGTGTCCATTGAGGTGGCGGCAGTGTGCAAGTAGTAGTCGAACAGGCGGGTCAGCGCCGCCCGCCGCTCCTGCCCGCCGTCCTGGTCGGCGGAGAGTTCGCAGGCGTAGGCGCGCAGTAGGTCATGCATGCCGTACCGCCACGGCGCTATCCGCTGGAGCAGGTTTGCGCTTGCCAGCTGATCCAGTAGGCGGCAGGCATGATCGAGGGTGGTACTGGTAAGCGCGGCGGCGGCATAGGGATCAAGGTCGGGGCCAGGGTGCAGTCCCGCCAGCCGAAACGCGCGGGTGGCGTCGGCTCCTAGGTGCCGGTAGGACCAGGAGAGCACCGCGCGTACCGCGGTGCGGGGATCTCCCCCAGCCTCCAGTATGTCCAGCCGTTTCTGCTGGTCAGACAGCTCGGCGGTCAGCGTAGCGAGCGGCACTGCCGTGCGGCTGGATGCGAGTTCGGCAGCTACCCGCAGCGCCAACGGCAGTCGGGAGCACTGACCAGCCAGCTCGGCGGCCGCCTCGGATTCGGCGTCCACCCGTGCGCCGATCAGCGTCCGAAGCAGGGCGATCGCCTCCTCTAGCGGGAGCACATCTAGGTCCAGGCGGGTAGCGCCGTCCCGGGCCACCAGCCCGGCCAGCGCGTCCCTGCTGGTCACCACCACGGTGCAGGTGGGGGTTCCGGGCAGCAGGGGCCGTACCTGATCGGCCGATCCGGCGTTGTCCAGCACAATAAGCATCTGTTTGCCGACTAGCAGGCTGCGGTAGCGGGCGGCGCGCTGTTCTTCCTCGGGCGGGATGTCATGCCCGGGCACGCCCAGCGAGCGCAGGAACCCGGCGAGCGCATCCGTGGCCGACGCCGGCTGGCCAGGATCATAGCCGCGCAGGTTCACGTACAACTGCCCGCCGGGGAAGCGGTCAGCCACCTGGTGGGCCCAGTGCACGGCCAGTGCGGTCTTGCCGACCCCGGCGGTCCCGCCGATCGCGGTGATCACCAGCGTCCCCGGTGTCTCGTCGCCGGCTTGGTCCAGCATCCCGGTCAGCGCCGCTAGCTCGCCCGCCCGGCCGGTAAAGTGCCGCACCTGGGCTGGCAGCTCGCGCGGGACGGCAGATCCCTCGCTCCCGGTAACTGGCTGCGCCGACTCCGAAGCGGCCACCGCGGGATCGCCGGTGAGTATCTGCTGGTGCAGCCTGCGTAGCCCAGTCCCGGGCTCGGTACCGAGCTCGGCGACGAGGATTTCACGGGCCGCCTGGTAGGCGGCGAGCGCCTCGGCCTGGCGGCTGTCACGGTAGAAGGCGAGCATCAGCTGGGCATACAGGCGTTCCCGCAGCGGATGGGCACCGGTCAGCTGCCGCAGCTCAGGGATGACGTCAGTATGGCGGCCTAGGTGCAGGTCGGCGTCGATGCGGGTCTCCTGCGCCTGCAGCCGTAGCTCTGCCAGCCGGGGCACCTCCCGCGCTGACAGCGTCTCTGAGTCCACGTCAGCGAGCGGCTCGCCCCGCCACAGTTCCACAGCTGCCCCCGCGTGTGTTGCTGCCTGGTCCCATGAGCCGTCCCGGGCTGCCGTCCGCGCGGCGCCCAGCAGCGCCTCGAAGCGGGACAGGTCCAGCTCGTTGGCCGCCACGCGGATCAGGTATCCGCGCGGCTGGGTGATGATCCGGTCCCGGCCAGCGTCTCCGAGGGTGTTCCGCAGCCTCATCACGTAGTTCTGCACCGCTACCGGCCCTGATGGTGGCGGCCCGGATACCCACAGTGTCTCGGTGAACTCATCCAAGCGCACGATCTGGCCGGCGTTCAGTAGCAGCAGCGCGAGTATCACGCGCTGTTTGCCCCGCGGCACCGTCACCGCCACCCCGCCTGCTCGCACCGTTAACGGGCCGAGCAGGCCGAACTCGATCTCAGCCGCCACAGCACCCCCTTTCCACCCGTGCAGAGGGGCCTGCCCAGTGATGATCAAATGTTAACTGCGTGATAACTCCGCCAGTAAGACTAGGCACATAGCCACGCGCTTTCAATGGCAAAGCAACGGCAGGCCCATCCGGCCATCCTGAATTCCAGGAAGCTCGGCGGATGCCGCCTCTTATCGCACGTCGGCCGTACCACCAGAACCGGCACCAGGGAAGGGAGAGCGAGATATGAGCAAGAAGGTGCAGTACGCGATCGGGGCGGTTGGCTTGCTCCCGGCGCTAGGCCTGCTAGCCCAGCCAGCCGCCGGCGTGTCCGCTCACGCATCCACCAAGCCCGCTCTCACATCCGGGAAGAGGGTCAACAACGCCCCCTCCTGCACAGGGCGTATAGCACATCACGCATTCAATCAAGGCGTGTCTCTGACATTCTGGTCTGCACCGGTTGGCTCGCGTACGTGTATCGGGACAATCGAGGTTAACGGACAAAGTACGAGCGCAATCGGGGCTTCTGTCCAAAACCATTTCGGACTCTTCTGTGCCCGTACAGCCGGTGGTGCACATATCACAGACGTTTGTCGTCGCGTGTTCAGAAGAAATTCGCTGAGAGTGCTCGGATGGCAGCTAGCCTTCAACGGCGGCGATCGAATCTACGCCATTTCCTCGCTCGGATGATCGGGCGCGCCTGGGACAATGGCTGCTGATCCTGTGTTCGTGCTGTGTAATGGCCGGTCGGGGTCCACGCTGCTGCGGTTTCTGCTGGATGCGCACCCGGATCTGGCGTGCCCGCCGGAGACGAACCTGCCGACGTTGTGCGCTCAGCTGGCGACGGTGTGGTCGCTTATCGAGGGTGCTCCGTTGTCGGCGAACCGGGGGGATGAGCCGCCGGAGGTCCCGGAGGCGGCGATCGCGGGGGTGCGGGCGACGATGGACCGGATGGTCGGGTCCTACCTGGCGCGGCGGGGGAAGAAGCGTTACTGCGATAAGAGCCTGGGCACGGCCCGGTTCGCGCCGCTGCTGACGCGGGTGTACCCGGAGGCAAGGTTTGTCTGCGTGTACCGGCATCCGATGGATGTGATCGCCTCGGGCGCGGAAGCGTGCCCATGGGGCCTGAACGGGTATGGCTTCGACCCTTACATCGCGGCGACCCCGGGGAACGTGGTGACGGCCCTGGCGAGTTTCTGGACGGACAACACGCAAGTCACCCTGGCCGCGGAGGAGCAGCTCGCTGACAAGTGCTTCCGGTTGCGGTATGAGGACCTGGTCGCCGATCCGGAGGCCGCGGCCGCGGGGGTGTTCCAGTTCCTGGGTGTGGCGGCGGCGCCCGGGGTCAGCCAGCGGTGTTTCTCGGCAGAGCGGGAGCGGTTCGGCCCGGCTGACTACAAGATCTGGTACACGTCGGAGGTCAGCGCTGGTTCTGTGGGGCGCGGGTGGTCGGTCCCGGCCGGGCTGATCGCCCCTCAGCTCCTGGCGGTGATGAATGAGCTGGCCGGCAAGCTCGGGTATCGTCCGGTGGACGAGGAGTGGGGGACCAGCGAGCCGCCCGCTGACCTTCGTGTCGCGGTCCCTGCCGCGCTCCGCGAAACCGGCGGTGGCGCCGTGGACGGGGCCGCTGTGAACGGCCCTGCGGTGACAGACGGCGACATGATCGTTGCGGACCGGCAGGGCACGAGCGTGGCGTCCGCGGCGGCGGGAGCCGCGCCCGGCATGCCCGTGAGCCGCACGGCGGCCCGCAGGGCTGAGGACGGTGCCGCTGCCGCGGCGGTGAGCGGCACGCCCCGCACGCGGCGTCTGGGGGAGCAGTTGCGTGCCGGGCTGGCCGCAGCGCGTGATAGAGAGTCCGCCAGGCGCTGGGGGGCGCACGGCAGCGAGACCTTCGTCGTGGTCGCGGTCACGCAGGACGCCGCGCGCCGCGCGGAGTACTGGCGGGTGGACCTGGGCTCAGCCACGGTGACGCTAACGACCCGGCACGCCCAAGAGGAGTCTGACTGGGACATCATCGGCTCAGCGGCAGCCTGGGACCAAGTCCTGGACCGGACCGTCAACCTCAGCGTGGCGTTGCGGTCCTGCGACCTGCGCTACTGCGACAACAACCAGACCACGCCGCTGGCGGCCGACACCCGCATGGCCGTCATCGGCGAGCTCCTCGGCCTGACAGCGTGGCAGTAAACAGGGCTCCGCCGCCAGGCCCGGCGTCCCGGGCACCAGCCGCGCTGGCAGCTGCGCCTGGCGAGCAGCCCCTCCAGCCCGCCAGGAACGGGCCTGTGATCGTCTTGTCCTATGCCTACTCCGGAGCCTCCCGCGTTCAGGAAGCTCTCGCAGCTGGCACTGAGATGGCCTGCACGGCGGGCACGGGCATCATCCCATTGTGCGAAGCCGCCGCGGAAGCATGGCGGCGGCTGGAAGACCGGGCCGGGCAGCCCATGTCACGGCTAGCTGTCCGCAGCGTGCAGCGACTGGTCATGGCGCAGATGACAACAATCCTGGCCGGCGTCGGCAAGACCCGGTGGTGCGAGCTGGCCGCGACGGCAGCCGCCGGGTCCTTCCTCCAGGTCTTCCCCGGCGCGAGCACCGTGTGCGTCCACCGCTCCAGCCTGGACGTGGTCGGTGCCGGAGTGCGGGCGAACCCATGGGGCCTGCAAGGCCCGGGCCTGCTCCCCTACCTTCTCTGCCATCCAGGCAACAGCGTCGCCGCGCTGGCGGCGTACTGGGCGGACGCGACCGAAGCGCTGCTCGCCGCCGAGGCGTCAGACCCCGGCGCGACATTCCGCGTCCGCTACGAAGACGTGGCAGCTGACCCTGGCCGTGCACTGGCCGCGATCAGGGACCGCCTCGGCCTCGGCGGCACTAACCTCCCGAGCGCGTCTGGGCACGGCGCCGTGCTCAGCGAGCCAGCTGCCGCACCGAGTCGGCCGCCCCAGTCCGCCGTGCCTGCCGGGATGATCCCTGACCCGCTGTACAAGCGCATAAGCCGCCTCCACGCCGAACTCGGATATCCCTCACCTGGCAATTAGCGCATCCGTGAGCTGTGCGACATCTGCCCCGCCAGCCAGCTCACCCGTTACAGGCAGGCCAGGATGTCCACCGAGCAGGTCCCGGGCTGACCCCTCCGCGCGCGGAAGACCCGCATGGGCGGACTTCGGTGTCGATGGCTTGATTGGCTGAGTACCTTGTGGGGCGGTTCCGGCCGCGTTCTTTGGTGATGCGGGGTGCCGCGGCCGGATTGTCCGTCGTGCCTGGTCCCGGTAGTGTTCTGGTCCGGCTACTGGCGCTTTGCCCGCGAGCAGGCGCTGAGCGGAAGATCTTCATTCCGCGCGTGGGTGTCCGCGGTACGGCGCGGCGCACGCGGTGCTGCCGACGTTTGCCCTGGTGCGGCGGCTGGATGCAGCTGAGTCTGCCGACGCGGTGATCGGGCAGGTCGCGGTCGGCGTATCCGGGGGCAGCGCGTGACCCTCCGCGGAATGTCGTTTCTACCCTGTCTGATCACGTAAAGTAGTTGATTCTTTACTTTAAGACACTGTCGTGGCTATTCTGGGGCGAGCGCGGTCAACCACATCCGGGCGCACACGAGGCAGGTCATGACGGACGGCAGGACATGGCAGATCCTCAGCGATCTACCGGCCTGGCAGGTTACCGAGATCCCGCGCCGTCCGGAGACTCAGGATGGCCAGGGCGCTATCCACCACGATCTCGGTGCTGCGCAGCGGATGCAGGCGCTGGTGTCGGCGTTTCACCGTGGCTTGCCGGTCGCGATGGGCTGGGTCCGGATGGAGGCGGGCGGTCCAGTGCGGGTGCTCGCCGCGGGCCCTGCGGTGGTGGGTGGCAGCGACAGCGGGCAGGTGGTGCTCAGCCTGCCGACCGGGGGGCGCGGCTATCCCCTGCAAGCGGGCCAAGCCGCGGCCGCTATGGATGGCATGCCGTGCTGGATGCGGCTCGCTGGCGTCACTGACGTGCTGCTCGCCGACCGTGACGAGCCCGGTTTAACCGGACGCGATCCGCGAGATGAGCGGCCGTCGCTGGAGGACGGTCTGCTGTCGGCGTGGCTGGGGCCATTCGCCTGGCTGGTGCTCGCCGAGCCGGTCAACGGCGCGGTGCTGGAGGAATTGACCAGCACGTTCTCGCTGGCCCAGCTCAATGCCCAGCAGTCCGACAGCCCCCGGTCCAAGCTCGCGGCACGGCGCGCCGCTGCCCGGCACGCCGAACTGCGGCAGGCGGCCACTACCGGGCTGTGGCATATTCACCTGGCAGCGGGCGGTCCCACGCCGGAGGCGGCCGCACAGATCGCCGGGCTACTATGCGCGTCTGCCGACCTGGATGGCTTGCCATATGCGCTCGTCCCGGTCGCGGAGCACGGCCCGCTGCCCGTGTTGCTGGATGCGGCCGACGGACGCCATGACGGCCGCGCCGCGACCTTTCCCCGTCGCGGCCCGGGGACGTGGGAAGCAACTGGGAGCTCCGGGCCGCGAGCGGCTTACCCTACGCCGACCGCTGCCGCACCCGGCGCCATAGCTGGTCGGCGTGGTGCCGATGATCCAGTGAGCCCAGTCGCGGAATACCCGTTTTACGGGTCGTCGCGGTTGCTGGCGGCGATGGCGCGGGCGCCGGCCCGGGAAGTGCCGGGTATCCGGTTCGCGCTGCGCCCGGACTTCGACGTGAGCCCCGAAACCGGGCTGCCGCGCAATGGCGTTCCCGCGGAAACGTCTGGCGAAATTACGGCCGGAACAGTGCTCGATTGGAACCGCATTCCGGCCGGGACGCTGACGGTGCCGCTCGCGTCGCTGAACCGGCACACGTTCGTTTGCGGTGCCACCGGCGCCGGCAAAAGCCAGACCGTACGCGGGCTGCTGGAACAGGCCACGCAAGCCGGAGTGCCGTGGCTGGTCATCGAGCCGGCCAAGGCCGAATACCAGCTGATGGCCGCACGCCTCCCCAGCACCACCGTGATCCGCGTCCGCCCAGGCGACCTAGACCAGCCCGCCGCTGGGATCAACCCGCTAGAACCCGCCCCCGGCCCGGAGGGGACCCGGTTCCCGTTGCAGACCCACGCCGACCTGGTGCGGGCCCTGTTCCTGGCCGCCTTCGACGCCGACGAGCCCTTCCCACAGGTCCTAGCCGCCGCTTTGACCCGCTGCTATGAACAGGCCGGGTGGGACCTCATCACCGGCCAGCCCGCCGACCCTCAGCTTCAGCCCGGCTATCCGTCCCTGGAAGATCTCCAGGCCGCGGCGATCACCGTGGTCGAGGAGATCGGCTACGGCCGTGAAGTTGCCGACAACGTGCGCGGCTTCGTCCAGGTCCGCCTCGGCAGCCTGCGGCTGGGCACCACCGGCCGGTTCCTCGATGGCGGACACCCGATCGACTTCGCCACGCTGCTAGACGGCAACGTCGTGTTCGAGATCGAAGACGCCGGTGATGACCGCGACAAGGCGTTCTTGATGGGCACGGTGCTGATCCGCCTGATCGAGCACCTGCGGCTGCGGCAGCGGGCCGAACGACCCGCGTCACCCAGGCTGCGGCACCTGACCGTTATCGAGGAAGCCCACCGGCTGCTCCGCCAATCACCCAGCGGCGCCACGCCCGGAGCGGCCGCGCACGCGGTGGAGATGTTCGCCGGTCTCCTAGCGGAGATCCGCGCCTACGGGGAAGGCCTGATCATCGCCGAGCAGATCCCCGCAAAGCTCATCCCCGACGTCATCAAGAACACCGCGGTCAAGATCGTCCACCGGCTCCCCGCCGCCGACGACCGGCAGACCGTGGGCGCCACTATGAACCTCACTTCACAGCAGTCCCAGTACCTGGTCACCCTGATCCCCGGCGAAGCCGCCGTCTTCACCGACGGCATGGACTACCCCATCCTCGCCCGCATGCCAGACGGAGCCATCCGTGAGACCAACGGCCGGGCCGCGACCATGTCGCCCTCAGGGATCATCGGCCGCCGCAGCCTGACCTGCGGCCCGGACTGCGCCGCTGCGCCATGCACGCTACGGCAGATGCGCGCCGCTCAGCTCGCGGCACGCACCGATCCGCGCATCACCTTGTGGGCCGAGCTGGCCGTGCTGGGCCACCTGACCGGCTGGGGCATCCCCGCGCTCGGCGCTACGTTCGCCACCGCCCTGACCGCAACCGCACCCCGGCTACGCGACTGTGCCCTATCCCACGCCGTCGACACCGCCGTCGCTGCCCGCATCTCCGCCATCGCCGCTCGCGTCAGCGGCCCGGCGCTCGCCGCTCACGTCACCACAGCCATGCGGCACGGAATAGCCGACGGTTCCTGGCAATCGTGCCGCCTGGAAGAACCCGAATACCTCGCGCCGCCCTACGAGTGGACGGCGGTCCTGGATGATCTTCGCGAAACCTGCGAGAATGATCCGGCCGCAGGGCGGCATCCCAGCAGCGACGCCTGGGAGGTCGACTACCACCGGCCGATTCCCGGAACTACCTGCGCTGACCAGCTCCAGGCCGTACGGCACTGGGACCAGTCCGCTAAACGTGACCAGCGCCTGGTACATGCGGTCCTGTACGGCACCCGGCAGCCCAGCGCCATCGAGAAAGCCGTCGCAGCGCGCAACCATGACCTGGACTGGCCCAAGCGCCTAGCCGACGCGCTCAGCGCCTTCCACGACTGCCAGTGGCCCATCGCGCTCCTGCCCGGCTCTTCCGATCGGGCCTGACCATGGCCATCGACCGCCCGTCACAATCCCCGCCCGACAACACGCCCGCCGCCCACGGTGACCAAGCCAAGCGCACCGACCAGCCCGGGCGGGCGCCGGCCACCGCAACAGCCGATCAGGCTGCTCCTCGCGGCGAGACCCGAAGCCGACGGCAATACCTATCCGAGATCCGCTCTGGACCAATGGTCCGGCACGACACGCCCTCCCGGGACAACCGGACCGCCGCGCAAAGCTACGACAAGGTAGCAGACGCCGCAACCCGCAACCGAGACGGTCACCACCACGAGCACAATCCGCGCGATGACCGTTCTGGCCATGGAACACACCCGGACAATCCGCGATCGGCCGACGGCCATCGACAGGATGAGCGCACCGTCCGCGAAGCCGTGCCTGACGGCGCTGCAGATCACCCAGACCGTCGCAACGGTACAGGCCAGACCGCCGACACCCACCGCAGGCCCGATAATGCGAATTCGAACGAACAGGCACCCAGATACGCTGACGAAGCGAGCGCCACAGCGTCTGCCGCTGATCACCAGCAGGGTCGGGGCGGCAATCGGGAAAACGGAGACGGCTGGCCGTCGCAAGGCGACCTTGACCTGTGGCATGGGATGTACCAGGAGTTCCGCCAACAGCAAGAAACAAGTTCTAATGGCTGGGATCGCGGCACGAATGTTGTAGACGACAAGCCCGACCGGTCACCCGGCGACATCAGCGATCTCCCGCCAACCGGCGAACGGCTTCTCGAACTGGAGCCGAAGGAATCGCGGGCAACGGCCTTCCGCCGGGAGACCTACGATCATGATGTTGTCGAGGGCGTTCACGACACGATAGAACAAAACGCGAACGACCTGCAGAAACTGTTCGACCGCCCGCCGACCACGAGTCACGCAGATGTTCCGGCTTCGACACCGCAGATCGGGCTTCCTGAGCTTGAGCATGCGACAGCAAACGATCTCACGCTGGGTGGGCTGATGCTCGGGATGCTGATATTCGAGGGTGGCCGCTGGTGTCGCAATAAGCTGGAGCAACTGAGAGGTAGATGACTATGGCCGTAACGGATAAACAGGTGGCAACGCTACGCGCTCAGCTCGCTGGCAGGCTCGACGAGCACCAACGACTGTTCCGGCAGCTTGACTGGCGCGGCGAAGGAGCCGCGTATACCGCTCTCATCGACGCGGCATTTTTCGAAGCTGCGGACCGCCGCTTCGGAGACGGAAACGCAACCGAAGACGACGTTATCGCGTACGTCGCTGATGTCCGGTCCCGCACGAAGAAGGCCAGCGAGGCAATCGGCCCAGAGACAGCCGAACGACTCATCCTCAAGGTTCTCGGCCAGGGCTCCATCCAAGACCTTGATGCCAGGGCCGCCATGACTGCCAAGCAATATCTGCTGGCCGCGCTGGTAATCGATGAACAGCTTGACGACGCTGGAATGGATGCGTTCCTCGCACAAGCGCGCAAGCTCGCCGATCAGTGGCTTGCCTGAAAGTGCATCCATGCTGGCGATGACAATAAGCGATGTGCACATGGTGCTCCTCCGTGCTCAGATCACCGGAGAAGACGGAATAGCCGAGAGGGCCCGAAGCCGCCTCACCGGACCTCACGCTATGGACGGGTTCGTCGAACTGGTCCACGCAGCGTTCATCGTGGCGGCCCGAAGGAAGTTCTCCCCTGCTTGGACTCGCGCTCAGGTAATCCACTTCGTCGCTCAGGTCCGCGGACTGCTCAGCGAACGACCTCACCTTGTCGATCCGACCCTGGCCGAGCTAGAGCTGCGCCGCGCGTTGGGCGAGAATGTATCGGTCCAGTCTGATCTCGCAACCCGGGCAAGCGTCCAGTTCATTCTGCTTGACGCGCTGACGGCAAGCCTTGACCTCGACGGCCAATCCGTAGCAGATCTCCTTGATCAGGCGCGCACTGAAGCCACTATCCGTCTTGCGTTATCCGCGCTGGTCCGGCGGACCTCCCTGCTGCCACCATCCAGATTGTGAGTTGTGCCGCGCCGGGGAGGCGGGCCAGGCGGGCTGCTCTTGCCGGGCCGCGCCTGCCGGCCAGCCAATCTGCATGTCAGCAGGCGGAAGGGCTCCGCCCGGAGCAAACCTGGACGGAGCATCCAGCGGCGTTATGCTAACCCTCGGCAGAGTGACGATCGCCGGGTTGCAGTCCACCGGCCGTAGATCTGGCTCGGTAGTACTGGGGGCGGCGAGCAGCAGGGCGTGGTCGGGCAGGTGCTGTAGGACGGTGGGTTCGACCGCGTACTCGTAAACCCGTTGGGCGGTCGCCGCGTCGCTCCAGTTCGTGCCCTCGGCCCAGGACATCCCGGTGGACCAGTTCCGGGACACCGACGTGCCGACCGTCCTGGTCAGCCCGCCCGACCGCGACCGGCTCCCAGAATGATCTTCCTGCCATCCCCTGGTGGAAGAGAAGCCGCGGTTGCCGGTGATGCCGTACGACTCGGTGTCGGTGCGGGTGGTGGTCTGGTTCCCACCGGTGGTGGCGGTGAGCTGGGACAGCACAAACCTGTGGTGGCGGCCGATGTAGCTGGCAGCCTGGTCGGCCTCGGCATGATTACCCAGCCGCATGAACGCCGCCGCGCCGCCACCCAGCAGGTGCAACGCGTCCTCGCGCAAATGCCTGAACAGCAACGTCAACGGCACGTCGCGGTGCTCACACGCGTCGGCGAGCCGTTCCAGATGCGCCCGGGTGATCTCATCGGCCCCGGCGACCATCACCGCCGGCGCCGACGCGGTACTGGCCGATACCTGCACGGTCAGCCACTGAATCGCCAGCGCGGTCAGCATCTCGGTGCGGGCACTGCGCGCACCGGACTCGATGGCCAGGCATGTGTAGTACGCGGGTGCCACCGCGACCGGCGGCCCTGCGCCGGTATATCGGGCCAGGTCAGACAGGAACGCGTCCAGCCGGACCAGGTTCGGTGCGATCTGAGTCCGGTAGGCCGCGGGTAGCAGGCCGATCCGCTCGATCTCCCCGCCGGATAGCAGGCCCGAAGGCACCGGATGGCCGAGCGCGGCCTGCGCCGCCGCGGCCAGCCGCGCCGGGGTGACGTCGTAATCCAGCGTGGCGGCCAGTTGTTCCAGCACTCGCGCATCTACCGCCCGGTCCGCGCGGGCGCCGCCAGGTGTCCCGGCGTGGATCGCCTCGGTGATCGCATCGGCGAGCTGAGACGGATTCAGCCTGGCCAGCAGCCCGCACCGGTCCAGATCCCCCGGCAGCATCCAGGCTGCCGTCTGCACCCCGGCCTGCCGGGCTACGACGGTCAGATCCCCGGCCGCGTACTGGCCGGACATGTCCACCACCAGCAGCGGCTGTGCCGCCAGGATCGAGGTCCCATGCGTGGTCAGCAGCGCCTGCCACCCGGCCAGGCTGCCACCGAACACATCTGTGCGCCGCGCTGGTGGCTCGGCGCTGCCCCACTCCGGGACGGTACCGAGCCGGGCCAGCTCAGCGTGCTGATGTTCCTGCTCGTGCCGCTCCCAAGTGACCAACTCTTGCTGGTACTCCGACTCCGGATCAGCGTTCTTGGCCTGATCGCGGCGATACCAGCACCACACGGTCCAGGCCACTCCCGGACCGCATACCACCAGCGCGGAGATCACCGTCGCGCCGGTGTCGGTGGCACCGCTGATCGCCCGCGCGCAACCGGCCAGCACCAGCAGCAGCACTCCGAGCATCAGGCTGGGCCGGGCCACCCACTTACGCGCCCGCTGGTAGCTAGCCTCGGCCGACTTAGCCCGCGCCGCGGCTTGCTCCCGCAGCGCGTCCAAGTCAGGCTGCGGCTCAGGGTAAGGGGTGACCAGCTTGCGGCGGTCCCGGAAGATCCAGCCCAGCCGGGCTCCGGGTGTGAACAGCATGGCCTGCCGTTCCAGCGCCACGCCGGGTCCGGCGGGCGGGACGCTCATGTAGGAATGCCCTTCCGGTAGTCCTTTCCTCCGTCACCGCCTCCGCGATAAATAATGCCATCCCTGCCCGGTTACGTCACCAAAAGCGACTGATGATCTCCGGAGCGACACACTCATGCCCGGGTGATATTTTCCGGACGAATTTCTGCACGTTGACCTGGCCGGATGCTGCCGCGATGGGAGCGGATTCCCTCACGAAAGCGCGCTGCGTTACCTCAACAGCGGTAGCGCCGTACCGTGACCAGGTACACACTGTGAGCGCCAGCACCGCTTTGGGTGCACGGTCGCGGAGGTGACAGCGATGTCCGTTCGTCATAAGCCAGCGAGCAAGCCCTACCGGGACGAGCTGCGCGCCAGCTTGCAGGCACTCGGTGCGCAGGGATCGCGGCTCACCGAACTGATGGCCCGGGACCTGCAGCAGCACGGAGTACGGCCACGGAGGGCGTGGCGGGACGCGGCGGAGCTGTCCCAACGCGAGGCTGCCGAACGGTTCAACCAGCTCACCGGGAACCCCCGAGCGCCGATGACCGGCAACCGGATCGGTGACTTCGAGAAGTGGCCGGACGGCGGAGCGCGGCCGACCGTGGCCACGCTGAAAATCCTCGCCGACGCCTACGGCACCACATGGGATCAGCTCGTGGACACCCGCGACCTCGCGCATATGCCCGGAAGCGACCTGCTTGAGTATGTTGAGAGTAACCGTGTTCCAGCACGGTCGGCCCCGATCGAGGTGACTCACCCGCCGCGGCGACGCGGCAGCCGTGACGACCTGGTGGCCGAGGTCGCCGACGAGTCGGCCGAGTTCGGAGAGTGGGTCGCGATGTCCGAGGTAGCGGACGCCACGATCGAGCAGTACGCCAGCCAGGCGCGGCGGCTGGCCCGAGACCTCGAGTTCGGCGCGCCACTGGTCCCGCTCCTGCTGGAGACCAGGCGCCTGCGCGACCGGATAACCGCGCGGCTGCGCGGACATCAGCGCCCCGGCCAGGCCAGGGACTTGTACTTGATGGCCGCGCAAGTGTGCGGGTTGCTCTCGTGGATGAGCGGGGATCTAGGCAGTCACCGGGCCGCCGACACGCACGCCTGGGCCGCGTGGATGTGTGCCGAGCAGGCCGGACACGACGGCGCGCGTGCCTGGGTACGGGCAACCCAGGTCAAGCTGGCTTACTGGGATGGCCGGTACACCGAGGCCGCGCAACTGGCCGAGGATGGGCTTGGTTACCGCACGGCCGATTCGGCTCGGGTACTCCTTGCCTTGTTCCGCGCTCGGGCGCTGGCCCGCACCGGCCGGGTGGAAGATGCCAGGCTGGCGCTCAATCAAGCAGATAACGAACGAACTGTGGTGCGTGCCCCCGAGCTGCTCGGCGGGATGTGGAGCGTGCCCCCCGATCGCTATCACCAGCACGTCGCCACGGCGCAGGTCTTGATGAACGCACCGGCCCAGGTGCTGGAACAGGCGGGGCAGGCGATCACGCTGACCGAGGCTACCCCGGCCGGGGAGCGTCGCCTCTACCTTTACGCTCAAGCTTGCATCGACTCTGCCATCGCTCACCTGCAGCAGCGGGAACTAGACGGTGCCATGACCGTGCTCCGGCTGGTCCTGAACCTTCCCCCGGACATCCGCAGCGACCCGGTCCTCCAGAACCTGGCCCGGTTCCGGCAGCTGCTCGCAGAGCCCGCATTCGCAGACGCACCCCTGGCCCAGGACGCGCAGGAGGAGATCGAGGTCTTCTGCCGTGAGGCGCTACCCCGGCAGCTCGCCGGGTAGCCGGACACCCTGGACCCTCCCGCGCACTCCGCGCCGTTGAGGTAGCGCCGCGCGCTCCGGTGAGGGAATTCCTCCCGCAGCGGAGTATCCGCCCAGGCCAAAGCACATATGTCGTTCGTTGAAAATCCTCATCGAGCTTGACGTGTCGCCGACTACCGGGATTACGGCAGTCTCGGTGGCCATGAGCAAGCTCAGCAGCCACTCCCGGCATGCTGTCACCGTGTGCCGGGCAGGAAGGGGCATCTGGTGTTAACGGGAATCGGCCGGTGGCTGCGACAGCAGCGGGAGGCCCGAGGCTGGGCCCGGCGGGAGATGGCCAACCGCCTCATCCAGGCGGCCCAGGCCGCCGGGGACGCCACAGTGCCAAGTATCGAGCACCTGGAGACCTACATTAGGCGCTGGGAATCCGGCCGCCACGGTCCCACGGAGCGGTACGTCTTGTATTACTGCACGGTCTTCAGCATCCGGCCCAGCCAGTTCGGCACCGCGCCGCTGCCGCCGCCGAAGACACTGGCTCCGGCACCGGGGACCCCGTCCCAGTCGCGCGGGGCGCGGCCGGTCCCCGTAGCTCCTGCCATGCTCGACCTGTCCGGGCGTCACCCGGCCGTCGCCGGTTTCGTCGCTCACCATGTGATAGCGGGGGCTGACGTGGAAAATATCGCGGTCGGCCAGGACGTGGTGACGGCCGCCCACTACGCTACCGACCTTGCCGAGCAGGCCGAGCAGCACCGCGTCGGCGAGACCACGACGGAGCAGCTCCACGCAGACGTGAGGCGGCTGGCCAGGCTGAGCGACACCAGCGAGCCGTCCGCCGGGTTCGCCGACATGCGCCGGATCCGCGACCGGACCGCCCGATTGCTGGCGCGGGGGATCCGGCCGTGTGAGCAGGCCGACGTGTACTTTCTGCTCGGCTGCCTCCACGGCCTGATGGGAAACATCGCCGTCCGGCTTGGTTACCCCGACCCGGCCGAACAGCTGATCCGAGCCGGATGGGCCCACGCCGACCTAATCGGCCACAGTCCGCTGCGCGCCCAGCTCCGGACGTTGATGTCCGCCCTGATGTACTGGCGCGGACGCTACGCCGAAGCCCGCGAGCTCGCCCTTGACGGTCTCCGCTACGTACCCGAGGGATGGCCGGGCGCCTGCCTGCACCTTCAGCTCGCACGATCGGCAGCGCGGCTGGGCGACACAGAAGCGGCCCAGCAAGCGGTACGGGACGCGGATGAGATACGCAACCAGGAGCACACCGACGAACTGGTGCAGATGGGCGGCCAGTTCGCCCTCTCCCGGGCCAGCCATCACCGCCTGGCCGGTGCGGCGCTGTCCGGCATCGAGGATGCCGGAGAGGAAGCCGGCAAGGAACTGGAGCGCGCCATCGAGTTGTATGACGAAGGACCGGCGGAGGACGAAGACCACTGGTACGCCGGCAAGCCGCTGGCCAGTCTCGACCTAGCCATGGTCCGGCTGCGCTCCGGCGCGCTGGATGCCGCGGCGGCGGCACTCGACCCGGCGCTGTCGCTTCCGGCCATGCTGCGGGTCGCCCAGGTGACCACCAGGCTCGCCGCGGTTCGCGACGAACTCGTCGCGCCGATCTACCGCCGCTCGGCCCAGGCCCGGGAGCTGGCCGAGCAAATCGAGGAGTTCAGCCGCGAGACGATCATCGCCCGGCTCCACACCCTCCACGACGACAGGAGCTGATTCTGGCTCCTCGGCCGGGCTCGGCCGGAACACTCGAGACCTCGCCTGCGACCGGAACGGGTTCCGTGGCGATAAGTTTGGCTTGCTCGGCTACCTCATCGTCCTAGGGTGCTCATGGATGTCTTCGATGTTCACAACCGGCTCATCGCGGACTATGACGCCTTTACCTCGTCACTCGTGCAAGTCCGTGATGAACGCATCGCGAAGCATCTCCGTTACGAACGGGAAAGCGGTGTTCGCTGGCCGAACCCCTGGTTGTCTCTCAACCCGAGCTTCGAGACCGGCGGAACGATACCGGAGCTAGTCCGGGATGGGTTGTTGCACCCGGAGTGTGAGCGGCTGTTCCGGCTAAAGGCGGATCCTGACGATCCCGGCACTAAACCGCTGTCGCTGCACCGGCACCAGCGAGAGGCAATCGAGACCGCGGGACACGGCAAGAATTACGTGGTCACCACGGGGACTGGCTCGGGAAAGAGCCTCACCTATCTCATCCCGATCGTGGATGCGGTGCTCAGAAACCCCGAGCCGGGCAGGATCAAGGCGATCGTCGTCTATCCGATGAACGCCCTCGCGAACAGCCAGCTCCATGAACTGGAGAAGTTCCTTACCTGGGGAATCGCCCGCGACGATCGCCTGGTGAGCTTCGCGCGCTACACCGGTCAGGAGAACGAGCTTGAGCGGGAGCGTGTGCTGAACCGCAGGCCGGACATCCTGCTAACTAACTACGTCATGCTGGAGTACCTGCTCACCAGGCCGGTGGAGCGGGACCGGCTGATCGGCGCGGCACAGGGACTGCGGTTCCTCGTGCTGGACGAACTGCACACCTACCGGGGACGTCAGGGCGCGGATGTCGCCTTGCTGGTCCGGCGGCTCCGGGACGCGTGCCGGGCACCGCGGGTCCAGTGCGTCGGTACCTCGGCCACGATGGCGACCGGGGCGACGTTCGCTGAAACTCAGGAGACAGTGGCCAAGGTGGCCCGCCGATTGTTCGGGTCACTTGTGGAGCCAGCGGATGTAATCGGGGAAAGCCTACGGCGCGCTACCCGGCCGGACCAACCCAACGCCCAGCAACTGCTCGAAAGCATCGAGGCCGCGGCCAAAGGTATCTCGCGCGGGTATGCCGACCTCACTGAGGACGCTCTGGCTGGGTGGATCGAGACAACCTTCGGCCTGACCACCGAGAGCGGCACCGGCCGGTTGATCCGGCAGCGTCCCACTACCATTCCGGACGCGGCTTCGGCGCTCGCCGAGATCACAGCCTGTCCCGTTGAGCAATGCGAAGTCGCGATCAAGGCAACCCTGCGACAGGGCACCCAAGCCGCGGATCCGAACACGGGGAGGCCGCTGTTCGCGTTCCGACTGCATCAGTTCCTGTCCAAGGGCGATACCGTCTACGTCAGCCTGGAACCGGAAGACGCCCGGCACATCACCAGCCAGTACCAGGTCAGCGTGCCCGGTGACCGGGACAAGATCCTCCTGCCGCTCGCGTTCTGCCGCGAATGCGGCCAGGAATACCTAGTGGTGGGCCACAACAAGGCCGACGGCGAGATTTCGTACACGGCGCGACAAGAGCAGGACGCGTCCGGCGGTGACGCCGTGAACGGCTATCTGTATGTCAGTTCCGAGCATCCTTGGCCCGCTGACCCGCTGCGCGAGGGCAGGATTCCGGACTCCTGGTACGACATCGCTTCCGACGGCGAAGCCCGCGTGCTTCCACGGCTCGTGGACTACTTGCCGACGGAAACCTGGGTCGGTCCTGACGGCAAAGAACGCGAACCGGGTGAGGGGCTTCGAGCCGCCTACGTGCCCTCTCCGTTCCGGTTCTGCCTGCGCTGCCGGGTCTCGTACGAGCAAACCCGCGGGCGTGACTTCGCCAAGCTAGCGACATTCGCGGCCGAAGGCCGCAGCTCCGCACTTTCGCTGGTGAGCACGAGCGTGATCCGGAGCCTGCGCGATCAGCCGGACATGCCCGATGCCGCGAAGAAGATGCTCACGTTCGTGGATAACCGGCAGGACGCCAGCCTGCAGGCCGGGCACCTCAATGACTTCGTTCAGGTCACCCAGATCCGCAGCGCGCTCTATCACGCCGCTACCTCAGCGGGAGGCGATGGCTTGCGGCACGATGAGCTCGCGCGCCGGGTTGAGGAAGCGCTCGGCCTTCCGCTGGAGGCGTTCGCGCAGAACCCGGAAGTTAAGTTCAGCCAGCGGGACTATGTGTTCGGCGCCCTGCGCCAGGTGCTCGCCTACCGGGCGTACGCCGACCTGGAGCGCGGCTGGCGAGTCACCATGCCCAACCTCGAGCAGACCGGACTGCTCCGCTTTGACTACATCGACCTAGGCGAGATCGCCGCCGAGCCTGACTGCTGGCGGGATGCACATCACATCCTGCGCGACGACACGCCGGAGCACCGGGCGGAGATTGCCAGGATCCTTCTGGACGAGATGCGCCGCGCACTGGCCGTTGATGTCGATGTGCTGACTCAGGAGGGGTTCGAGCGGCTCCAGCAGATGTCGGACCAGCATCTGACCGGTTTGTGGTCGATCCCGCCCGACGAACCACGGGTACGCGGCCGAACCGTCTTTCCCCGTCCCGCCGGGCCAGGCGGCAGCCGCGACAGCGTTCACTTCACCGGGCGCAGTGCCCTCGGCCGGTTCCTGCGGCGCCCGCGTGAATTCCCCGTAGCCACCGGACCGATCACCGTCGACGACGCCCAGGCGATCATCCAGAGCATGCTGTACGTGTTGCAGCGGTACGGGCTGCTGGTCCATGCGTCGGCTTCCCGGACACATGAGCGGCGCCGCGCCGCACCAGAAGGTACCCCGTCCGGTTACCGGCTTAAGTCGGCGGCGCTGATCTGGCGGGCCGGGGACGGACGCACTGGAGCCCCTGATCCGCTGCGCAAGACCGTCGATCCCGAGGTCGGCGCGCGAGTCAACGAGTTCTTCCGTGACCTGTACACGCGTACCGCCGTAGAGTTCGCCGGACTCGCCGCCCGCGAGCACACCGCCCAGGTGCGGGCCGAGGATCGCCAGCAACGCGAGCAGGACTTCCGTGACGGCCACCTGCCGTTGCTGTACTGCTCGCCCACCATGGAACTCGGTGTGGACATCGCCGAACTGAACGCGGTCGGAATACCAGGACGGGCTGCGGCTCGAATACCAGCGCTTGCTAGCCGTCTCCAACCTGCAGCGAACCTACGGCCGCTGGCTGTGGCGGTGGCGGGCGCCTCTCGAACAGCGCCTAGCTCTACGGCTCACAACGATGGGAGCCGTTGCCGACGCCAACTTGGCCACTGTGCCCGCACAAGAGACCGTCGCTGATCTGTACGGCCAACTGCCCCGGACGTGCCTGATAGAGCCGCCTGTGCCGACCGAGGCGCCGCTGACCCGGCGTGACCAGCAGCTCGTCGAAGCCGCCGCCACCATCCTCAGCGAGGCCGAGGAAGGCGGCAAGGCCGTGAGCCAGGCAAACCTCGCCCGGCGGCTCCGCGCAGCGGGTCACACGATTGGCAACGACCGTCTCGCCTGGCTAGCTGACGCCACACAGCGATACCGAAAACGAGGGGGGTGAGTGATAGTGCAGGCGTACACTGTCGAGCAGGTGGCCGAGATGCTGCACATTGGCAGGGACAAGGTCTACTATCTGCTCCGGACAAAACAGCTCCGAAGCCTGAAGATCGGCAAGCTCCGCCGGATCACTGACGAGCAGCTAGCCGAATTCATCGCATCCCTGAATGACGCCGCTTTAGCGCGGCCACCCCCTTGGGCTCCGGGGGAACAGCGCGAGGCTCCAGGCCACTGCCAGCCAGCGGCCGAGGAGCCTCGCAGCATGCACCCCACGACCTCGCCCGGCAAACCCTTGACAAAGGAGGACGGAACATGCCCGGTAAACAACCCGGAGAACCGAAAAAGCGCCGAGAACGCGGTGATGACGGAATCCACTGGGACAAGACAAACAGGTGCTACGAGGGCACCATCTCGCTAGGCTACGGCGCCGACGGCAAACGCCTCCGGCGGACAGTTAGCGGCAAGACGAAAGCCGAGGTCAAGGACAAGCTCGACGAGCTGCACAAGGAGATCGAAGCCGGCATCCGGACACCCGCCACCTATACCGTCTGGCAATGCGTCACCGACTGGCTCGATGACCTCACCTTCGACGAGGACACCGTCGCGCAGTACCGCGGTCAGGCCAACAAGTGGATCCGTCCGAGGATCGGCCACGTCAAGCTCAAGGAATTCAGCGCGACCGACGCCGATAAGTTTTTCAAGGCAATCGCCGGGTCCCTGAGCAAACGATCCTTGCTCATGGTCAAGAGCACGCTCCGCCGCGCCATCCGCCGGGCCCAGGTCCATGACCTGATCGGCAAGAACGTTGTCGAGCTCATCGACCTGCCACCCGGCCAGCCCGGGCGCCCGTCCCGCGCCATGACCGAGGAACAAGCGGGCAGGGTCCTGGCAACTACACGGAACAGCGCGATCAGGTTCACCACCGTCACCAAGATCGGCAAGGCCAAGACCGCCGCGACCCACGCGGCTGCGAAAAACGGCGACCTCGCCTGCGGCACCAGACCCCGTACCGGCACACCCGCGCAAATCTTCGGCCAAGACCTCAATACCGTCACGTGCCGCTCCTGCCGCATCCAGCTCGGCCTCGACGAGGACGAGCACGAGGATGAAGCCCTGCGCCTTGAAGCCCTGTTCGTCCTGGCCATCACGCTCGGCCTGCGCCCCGGCGAACTCCGCGGCCTCGCCTGGGACCTGGTCGACCTGGACCGAGGCGTCATCCGCGTATGGCGCTCGGCCCGCAAGGGCGGCGACGTCAAGACACCGAAATCAAGGCGCTCACTCAAACTTCCCAAGCGAGCCCTCGAAACCCTCAGAAAGCACAAGCAACGCCAGGCCAGCGAACATGAAGCGGCCGGCAGTACCTGGCAGGACAACAACCTCGTCTTCTGCCACCAAGACGGCCGCCGCTACACCCGCGACGCCCTCAACTGGCGGTTCAGCAAGATGACCAAGCGGGCCGGAATCGGCCACTGGCACGCCCACGAGGCCCGGCACACCGCCGTCTCGATCATGAGCCACAACGACGTGCCCATCCAGGACATCAGCGATGCCATGGGTCACAAGTCAACCCACGTCACCGAGACCGTCTACCGGCACGTCATCGCCCCCGCTATCCGCGGCGGGGCCAGCGTCATGGACGACATCTTTGGCGACCAGGACGGTACAGACGACGGAGAAGCGAAGACTGCCTAGACGGCAGCGTCTGCTGCCGTAGTCACTTGATTAGTCACTTTCCTTCGAACGAAGGTCCGGAAAACCAGTGGAGCTTAGGGGATTCGAACCCCTGACCTCTTGCATGCCATGCAAGCGCTCTACCAGCTGAGCTAAAGCCCCTCCGCCGCGAGACCGACGCTCGCAGCAGGAACGCAGACAGCATACCGGTTCCGGAGGGGTCTGTCGCATCGGGTGGGTGCGTGGCCGCCAGGCGTCCCGCCAAGCATCTCGGTGCTAGGTCACTAGTCTCCTTGTCAAAAAAGTGACCTAGCTCCCCCAGACCGAAGGGAGCATGTCATGCCAGCACGCGCCTCGGCCAGCCGGACCTCGGGGACGCCGCTCAAGAGCCCGCTCGCCGCCCCGAGCGGCCGTTGTCCTTCACCGTCCGGCCCTGCCACCCGTGTGGGCAGGGCGAACCTGGAGCCACGCGACCGGCAGCTCGCCGACCTCGCCGATCACCTGCGGAGCATCACCAACCGCTGGGCCGTCCGAACGAGGAGAGCACGGTCAGCACGTATGTCTATTCGGCCAAAGCCCTGGACGCATGGATGACGGCGCAGGATATCGACGGCGATTTCACTGTCGTGGACACCGGCATACTCAACCGTTATTTCCGCGATTATCACCGCATGCACGGTCAGGCCGGAATCAACGCGCAGCAACGGAACCTGCTGCCGCTCTTCAAATTCCTCGAGGAGGAATACGGCCACCCGCACCCGTACACAACGAAGCTGAACCGCTACACCGAGGTGAAGGGCAAGCCGAAAACCCTTTCTAGGGAATTTATCGACGACCTCCTGGAGGTCCCGACGGCGGGAAGGCACGCGACTTCGAGAACGCCCTTGACCACGCCATCATCCGGATCCTCCGCACCGAGGGCATCCGCCGCTGGGAGCTGCTCAGCATGGTGATGCACTCCCTTCCCGGCGACCTGGACCGGGATCCGGTGTTCCGCCTGGTGCCCCTGAAGGGTGCCCGGGAGGCCGGGGAAGGCCGCCTGGTCGTACTGGCACCAGCCAGCGCCCGCAAGCGCGTCGTAGAGTCGCTGCCAGCTCGGGCCATCGTCGCCTTGCTCGTGGCGATCACGCCCCGCTATAGGGTGGCCGTGGTCCTGGGAGCGGGCCTGGGGCTGCGGGAGGGAGAAGCCTTCGGCCTGCTCGACGCCAAGGTCGATCGCCAAGGCAAGCGGGTCCGCATCGTTTCCCAGGCCCGGCGGGGCGAGCTCGATGCGGTTCTCAAGACGGACGCGTCCACCAGGACTATCCCCGCCGACGAATGGGTTCTGCGGGAAGTCGATAACCACGTCGCGCGGTTCGGCCTCGGCCCGGGTGGCAACATCGTGACGAACCGCCTAGGCCGGGTGGCCCAGCGGAGCTCATTCGGCACATGCTGGCGGGAAGCCGTCGCGTCCGCCCGAACCTGCCTGAAGCCGTTACGGACACCTGTTCCCCGACGCAGAAGACCTTGGCCGCGGAGCCATCGACGCGGCCCTCGCGGAAAATCTAGCGGAACTGGAGCGGAGCTGAGGTCCTGATGACCAGCAAACGGCAGGCCAGAGGCATGAGAAGGGGTGAGCCGGCCTGTAGGCCGGGCCGGGTTCTGTGCGGTCGTGATCATGACCTGTTCCGACTCCTCCCAGAACCGCAAGCTAGAAGGCTCCGCCAGTGACGACTACCGCGCTTTGGCGCTGTAGTGAGCCTGACTCCTGAGCCTGACTTCCTGGTGACAGGAGAGTGTCCTGCCCACTCCTTGACGGTCAGTCAACTTACGGCGAAGCTCCCACTAGACGAATGGGGGCGGGACCGGAAAGCCAGTAGTTCCGGCAGCTATCGCAGGATCTGTAAAGGGGTTGGTGATGACCGCGACCAGGGCGGATACGAGGACGGCGCTAAGGATACACACGCGAATCAGCGCGTACATGGCCGAGCGCCGACCGGGTGAGCTGCCGGTCAGCCTGTGCTACGTTGACGATCCGAGCGGAACTGTCATCATCGGAATACCCGACGCATCGCCGCCCCTCATCGATCAGTACCTGCGCATGTTCCGTCACCGCATCGGTGCCTGGCCGCGAATGGACGAGGCGCTGACATTCTTGGGCTGCGGTCCGGCGTTCCGGCACGCCAAGAAGACGGAATACAACCGCCCGCTAGCGGGCGGACTTTACATCACCAACCCAACGGGTCAAGGCGCCAAAGCCCAAGGCACCATCTGCATCGCGGCCAAACACGGCGGGAATGCAGGTTTCGTCACGGCCGGGCACGTCGCCGACCAGAACGGCACGACGTTCTACCAGCCGCGGCAGAGCTCGGTAAACGACTGGATGGCGGGGACCACCAGCGCTGTCACCGCTTTCCTGGGGCAGGCCAGCAGTGATAGCGCATTCCTCGCCGCTGCCACCCTGCAAAGCACCAGCACCCAGGTTGGCGTTCAATACAACAGCATCTGGAAAAACGCTAATAGCAATTACACGGTTACCGGAGTAGCGGCGCCGCCGACGGTCGGCGACCAGGTCTCCATGCAGGGAGCAGCACTTTTGGCCGAAAGAAACGGCCAGATCGCAGCCGTGGATGCCACTATCGCTTTCCAGGGCGGCGGTACGCTGGACCACCAGCTCCTGGCCACCTACCAGAGCCGGGAAGGCGACAGCGGCGCTCCGGTCTACCGCAAGCTCAACGATCCCAATGTGGAGCTGATCGGCCTGAATGTAGGAGCGGTGGACACCAGCACGATGCCGAATCCGGTCACCCTTCCTCAGAACAGCCCGCCACTCAGGGCGTCTGCAAAGTCCGTTATCGCTTGAGCGCGTGAATGGTTTTCGCTGGTCAGCATCAGGCGGCGGATGTGCCGCTGGCCGGCAGCCGGGCCCCGGTGTCGCGTTGGGGTCACGGCGTTAGCGCTGCTGGGTAACGGCGCGTGTTGTTCCGGGGGTGCGGGGTTCCCCGCGGAACACTGGGTTCTTCTCTCACAAATCACCCGGCCCGAGAAGGAAACCCCGCCGTGCCTGAGTCTGCCATGCCCGTGATGTGCCGTGCCCTGGTTCCGGAAGTACTCCCCGCGGTGATGCCGCAGGTCCCTGCGGTGCCGGAGTTCCTGCCCGCGGCGCCCGCGGCCCCGGTCCTGCCGTCCCGGGTTCCCGCCGACCTGCCCGCGGAGGGAAGGGAAGCGCTCGCGGCAGCGCTGGCCGGGCCGGTGCCCGGCGCGCAGCGGAAGACCGGGCGGAAGACAGTCCTGCCCGATGACGTCACTCCTTTGACCTGGGACGATGTCGAGATGGCGAGGTTCCTCGGGTTCCTCCGCTCGATGTCGGACCGCCGCGACCCGCGTGGCAGGCGGCTTCCCCTGGACTACCTCGTCGCACTCGCGGTCGCGGCCGGCGCGGCCGGGGACGACAGCCCGGAGGCCGCCGCGGCCTGGGCCGCCGCGGCGCCAGCCCGGATCCTGCACCGGCTCGGCGCGCCCCGCGACGCCGCCGGGAATCCCCGCCGTCCGGACGCTGCGACCTTCAGCCGGGTCCTCGGCGACCCGGCTCATGCCCAGCAGGCCGATGACGTCCTGTGCGCCTGGACGGCAGCTCGCGCCCGTGACCTGCGGCCCGGCATGCGCAAGCACCTGCGCGTCGACGGGAAGGCGCTGCGCGGCGCCGCCCGCGGCGGCACCGCGCCGATGCTCCTGTCCGGCCTGTGGGACGACGGCACCACCGCCGCCCAGCTCCCCGTGAACACCAGGAAGGAAAACGAGATCCCCGTCTTCCGCGACCTCCTGGACAAGATCCCCGCCGGCGACCTGGAAGGCGCGGTGATATCCGCCGACCAGATGCACACCCAGCGCAAGCATGCGGCGAAGATCGGCAAAGCCGGGGCCTTCTTCCTCTTCACCATCGGCGGTAACCAGCAGAAACTCTTCGACGCGGCGGACGCGCTCCCCTGGCGGGCCCTCGCCGGGGAGGCCTGGACCGTCGACCGGGGCCACGGCCGGATCGACGCGCGCACAATCAAGACCCTCCCTCCCACGCCGGAAATCCTGAAGAAATGGCCCGAAGTCCGGCAGGTCTTCCTCGTCGAAAGGTACAGCTACGGCACGGACGGGGAACTGCTCGGCGCGGTCGCCGTCCTCGGCATCACCAGCCTGCCCCCGGACCAGGCTGACGCCGCTGATCTGCTCGCCTACCTGCGAGGCCACTGGTCGATAGAGATGCACCACTATGCCCGTGACCTCACGTTCGGCGAGGACGGGCACCGCTCCGCCACCGCGCCCCAGGCCTTCGCCGCCATCCGCAACGCCGTCCTCGGCTCGCTCCGGCTCCTCGGCGTCACCCGCATCTCCGCCCAGATCCGCACCGCCGGGCGGCACCCTTACCAGCTCCCGTTCCAGCTCCTCGGCCTCGCCGGGCTCTGGACCCCGCCACCCGCATGATGCCTCCCCGAGACAGAAACGAGACCGGAAAACGCCGCCCGGCGGAAACCGCGAAAACCGCAGCTCCGTGATCAGCGCAAAAGGAGGCAGCTACGCCAGCCAGCTACTCAAAGACCGACTTTGCAGACGCCCTGGCCCGCCACTACCCGTCGGCGAATACGCGATCATCAGCCTGTGGACGCATATCGCGACTGACCTGGGCCTGACCCTGTCCTAGTACCGCAGCCAGATCCAGATTTCGGACGCTGTTAACATCTCACGGCAAATACCTGATCACTGGTACTGGGCCGACAAAGCCCGGTACCAGTGACAGGACGGTTAACCGACATTCCACACAGCCCGCCAGACCCTGCGCTGACCATCTGAGCATTGCAGCCAGCACCGCCGTCCCCTGCGAGCCCGCGACCTGTGCGTGGCCCTGGACCTGCCGATCGTGTCCAAGAACACCGAGAACATCCGCTCCAAACTCAAACGCCTGGTCAGCCGCGGCATCCTCATCGAGACCGAAGCCGGATTGTTCGGTCAGCCACACCCCTAACCCGGACCGCAGGCCTGCAGCCAGGACACCTAACCCAGCCCAGCCGGCGAAAGGGACATCGACTCGCGGAACGTCTCTGAACGCCCCGGGGTGTGTTCAGGGAGGCAGCCGGATAGTTGATCATTGGCGCTTGTGGTCACGCGGTATTGCGGCGCGGTCTGCAGCCGGCGGGTCAGCTTACGGGCGGAGAAGGACGGGCGCCGGATGCCGGGACGAGGGCCTGCCAGGCTCGCCCCGGCCCCCGTTTTACGGGATGATCCTCCCAGCGGGCACGTAGCGGCCGGTCGCCGCCAGGGCGACCGCTAGGGCGAAGATCATGATGAACAGGAGCGCCACGAGAAACCTGGCAGTCCGGCTCGCCTGCCGCTGCTTCTTGTGAGGGCGAAGGTGCGCCTTGTTGCTCATCATGTTCCTCTCACGGGAACGGCAGCGACCGGATCGCCGCGCGGGCTGCTGAGGTAAGCCATCGTGCCCGTCACTGCCGACCAGGCGGGGCGAGCAAGCGCTGAAGCTGGAGGACTTGATCCTTGCCCGGCATGAAGACATGGAAGCGCGGGCCTGGGAGTGGCTGCGTCACCTGGGGGAGCAGCCAGGTCCGGCCGGCTACGGCGATGCCGAGGTAGCCGTTGGCGTCCGCGGCTGTCGTGGTGACCTCTGTCAGCGCTGGCACGTCGGCGGCGGGCAGGGTGATCGTGAATCCGTACGTGGGAGGGCCTGCCGCCGTGCCCGGGGGAGAGATCGCGGAGACCGGGGAGATCGCTGCGGAGGAGAACGTTGCGGGCGTGCCGAGCTCGCGGTAGCACTGACCGGGTCCCCCGGACAGCGCGACGGAGCCGGCCGGGCACCCGCCTGCGGCCGTGGGGGCCTGGATGCCCATGGCCTCCAGGACGAACGGTGACTTCAGCTGGCTTGGCTGCGGCACTTCCCCGGCTGGCCCGAGCGGAGTCATGTGGCTGCAGGCGGCGGTGAGCATGAGGCCTGCGGCTAGCACGCCGGCCAGGACAGGCGCCGGGCGCGGCCAGGAGCGGAACGGCATGTCCAGGGCTCTCCTCCCGGCAGGACGTCGCTTGCTCACCGCAGGGGCGGATGAGCTGGCGGTGTGGGCGCTGCCGCCTGAGCGCGGGCGGCATCAGGGATGACTAGCGCGACGGCGGCCAGCAGGATCAGCAGTTCCGCCAGGCTCACCTTGATCAGGTGCGGGTCGTTCACGTAGCTGCCGAGCGAGACGATCCGCCACACCCCGGCGGCGGCGCCGAGCAGCGTCAGGGCCAGCGACCACGCGCCCGGGCCGGCAGCCCGGCCGGACCAGGGCAGCGCCCAGGGCGCGTGTGCCAGGCAGGCGACGCTGACCACCAGACAGCCCAGCCCGGCGGAGTCCGGCAGCCAGGCCTGGTCGCCGGCCGACTGGAGCACCAGCACCGGCACGGGTACCAGCAGGCAGTAGCCGGGCAGCGCCAGCAGCCAGGGCCGGCGCGCGGCAGCCGGGGCATCGCGGTGGAAGGCGGCGACGGCCAGGACCGGGGTGAGGTCGAACAGGATGAAGGAGCTCCACGAGCTGAGGGGCCGCAGCATGTTCCCGTCGAGCTGCGCCGCCAGCAGCAACAGCAGGTCCGCGGCGACGGGCAGGGCCGCGATGAACCGGGCCGTCCGGTACTGCCCGAGCACTAGTGCCAGGAAGACCACGATCCAGGTGTAATCGACGACCTGCCCCACGGCAGGCCAGGCGCCGCCGGGCAGCGGCCCTGCCAGGCTCGCGGGCAGCGCGGGGAGCCAGCTGGCCGGGTGGCGGCGCCAGGCCAGGAGCGTGAGGTCGGCGAGGCCCTGCGCCGCATGCGCCAGCAGCACCGCGAGCACCGCGCACCGCACGGCCTGGCCCCAGGCGAGGTACCGGCGCGGCGCTCCCGCGCCGCCCAGGTACAGCCGGGCGGCCAGCGCGGCCACGCTGGCGGCCTCCGGCCAGGCGGGCTTGCCGAACTCGCAAGCGTACGCGTCCTGGTCCTCGTCGCCGGTGACCCGGCTGTCCAGGAACGCGGCGACCATGTCCTCTTCCCACCGGTCACGGTAGTAGCCGGGCAGCAGCCGCAGCAGCCGCCGGTAGCGGTCCTCCAGGGTCAGGCCGTCATCCTTCATCCGGCTGCCTCCCCGCCGGCCAGGCCCAGCCGGGCCTGCACTACCCGGGCGGTGCGGGCCCGCAGGTCAGCCTCCTGGGCAAGCGCGCGGCGCCCACTGGAGGTCAGCCGGTAATAGCGGCGCAGCCGGCCGTCGTGCGCCTCCTCCCGGTCGGGCTCGATCAGCCCCTCGGCGGCGAGCCGGTCCAGCACCCCGTACAGGCCGCCGATCTTCAGCTTCACCCGGTCCCGCGACAGCTCGGCCACCTCGCGCACGATGCCGTACCCGTGCCGCGGGCTATCGGCCAGCGCGGTGAGCACGAAGAACGCCTGCCCGGTCATCGGCTTGCCCGTCATGTCAGCTAATATAATGGAAACCAGGATATTAGCCAAGTCAGGCCAGGCCGGATGGTGAAGCGCACCCGCCTGCCAACCCCGTCCGCGCGCCACCCAGGTCGCCGGCCCCGGGCACACGGGCACGTAGCGGACGGCAGCGGCCCCGAATCGACCCTCGCGGCGGGTACGCCCCGGTCAACGGCCCCGCCTCGGCCAGGAGCGAGGAGCGAGGAGCGAGGAGCGAGGAGCGAGGAGCGAGGAGCGAGGAGCGAGGAGCGAGGAGCGAGCTTAACGAGGCGATGAGCGACCTGCGGGTCACCCGCAAGACCCCTCATCTGGACGACGGCCAGCCCGCCGCGGAACCGGCCAGGCCCTCTCCAGCGCTCCCCGGCCACCCCGCCTACAGCAGATCCTTGACACCTTCACCGGCCTGCGCCGCCCCGGCCCCGCGACCTGCGCGCGGCCCGGTCATCCCGATCGTGGCCAAGAACACCGAAGACATCTGCTCCAAGCTCAAGGGACCGGCCAGTCGCGGCATCCTCGCCGGCACCAAGCCCGGATTGTCCGCCCAGTTACGCCCATAGCCCGGCCCGCAGCCCCTCCAGCAAGAACACCTAACCCAGCCCAGCCGACGAAAAGGACATCAACCCGCAAAACATCCTCTGACAGGGGCGCCGTCGATCTGAAATTTTCATGCTCCGAGGGTTGCTGCGGCGGCCGTCGCACGCGCCGAGATGGACCGTGCAAGCTTGCGCTGCCCGGCCTGGAGAACAGTCACTCTCGCGGTGAGATGTTGTTTCGCCGCTTGGCGATGTTGGAACCGGTCCCTGTTCAACTTCGCCCGGACGCCGGCCGGCGGGCTAGATCGGCGCCCGCAGTGCAACGACGGGAGGGGTTCAGCGGCCAGACCCCAGTCTACTCAATACCGAGCTTTGGTAAACCACCCAAAAATCAACTCATACAAACAAAATCTTTGTTGGTTTGCTCATATGACCGGGCCAATATAACGCAGTCGGTTCACCGGCCAAACGCTTCTGATCGAAACACGTCGAAACTTGACAACCATTTCGGGCTGGGGGCATCTTCTTCTCGCCGATTGCGATGCTGCGACCCATGCAAGGAAGCCATGAAAGCTCAGACCGGAGCCAGCAACCGCCGACGGCGCCGCCGTCGGATTGCGGACCTGCACGCCGGCAGCAACCAGCAACGGACCCTCGGCTGAAAAGGAGAACGGAAGGTGAAACCGGAACCACGGCGCTTCACGCGCCTGGCCCCGATCGGGCTTGCCATCGCCCTGCTGCTGAGCGTGCTCGGCTTCCAGGCGGTGACCAGCACTGCGGCGAACGCGTCCACCAATCAGTTCCACGGCGTGAACTGGGCCAATCCTAACGACAATTTCATCACCGGCGACCTCGTGCCGGTGGGACTGACCGACGGCGACAGCTACTCGGCCACCTTCGCGAAGGCCACGTCGATCATCAAGGGCTTCCAGGCGCTGGGCGCCAACACGGTACGGATGCCGTTCAACCACGCGACCGTCACCGACAGCTGGTGGGGCAGCTACCAAGGGGCGATCGACGCGGCCCTGGCCCTGGGCATGAAGGTGGTGCTCGCCCCCTGGCTGCAAAACGGCGTTGAGGGGTCGACGTTCTACTCCGACTGGAACGTCGTCATCGGCAAGTACCTCAGCAACTCTAACGTGTACTTCGACATCATGAACGAGCCGGCAGGCTACACCGCCGCCACCGAGGACAACATGGCCGCGCAGTGGGTGGCGACCTACCCCCAGATCCCCCGCGGCCGGATCATGGTCCCTGGCGCCTTCGCCGACCAGAACCTGTGCACCGTCGGTGCTGATTCCCGGCTGAGCGGGACCCTGCTGTCGATCCACATCTACGGCATGTTCGGCGACTCCCACACCACCGAGGGCGCCTGGGTCAGTGACTTCCTGAACGAGCTATGCGGCTACGAGGGCCGCGCGGTGCTGACCGAGTTCGGCGTGCCCATGAACACCGGCACTAACTACGACGGAGCACGCGACGGCACCAACCTCATCTCCTACCTTTACGGCATCACCGACACGGTTCGCAGCCAGGGCATGGGTTCCATCCTCTGGACCGGGGTCAAGTCCGCCACCCAGACCCAGGGCCCCGGGCCGTGCGAGAACGCCTCCTGCGCCATCACCTCCCTGCAAGGCACCGCACCCAACTACACCCTCAGCATCAACAACCAGTCCGGCCTGGACCGCCTCCAGTACGCCTGGGGAGGCTCCAACCCCGGCGGCAGCGCCTCGACGACCGCCATCAACGGGCTGGGTTCCGGCAGGTGCCTGGACGTGACTAACGCTTCGCAGACCGCCGGCACCAAGGTGGAGATCTGGGACTGCAACGGCGGGTCCAACCAGACCTGGACACGCACCTCCGGCCGCCAGCTCACCGTCTACGGCGGCGCCATGTGCCTGGACGCGACCGGGGGCGGCACCACTGCTGGTACCCCGGTGGAGATCTCGAACTGTAACGGCGGATCCAGCCAGCAGTGGAACATCAACTCCAACGGAACGATCACCGGCGTCCAGTCCGGCCTGTGCCTGGACGTCACCGGGGCATCCACCGCCAACGGCGCCCTCGTCGAACTGTGGACCTGCAACGGCGGCAGCAACCAGCAATGGATCATCGGCTGACATCGCAATCCGGAACGCCACCCCGTCCCGGATAACCATCTGCACGGTGTGCGGGACGGCTCATCACGGCCAGTCTCGCAGACCGTGCCAGCGAGCCGCTCGGGGCCGCCAGCCGCTACCCGGGTAACGACCGCTCGCTCAGGCACAGGCATAAAGCCCTGTAGTAGACCCGAAACCCAGCCGTAGGACGTGCGAGGTAGCTACGGTGCCTGCTCCGTAGATCAGGAACCGGAAGCCTGCGCGAGCCGCACGTGCCCAGCCGCGCTCAACGCGGAGTCAACTTTGGCGCGTAAGGAAGTTAACCGCGGTCCGCGATGATCGGCGGGACATACCGGCAAGGTAAGGGGAGCACGATGGCGGTAGATGGCATCCGGGAAGCCACTCCGGAGAACATGCAGAAGCTGCGCGTAAAGCTGGCTGGCTCTGGCATCATGACGTCCGACGATCTCATGTCGCGACGCAACACCAAGCTCAAGGAAATGATCGAGGCTGCCGGCAAGTTCGAGCTCGCGGATGTCATCGATGCACTCCAGGGTCTGCCCGAGGAGCAAACCCAGGTGCCCGTCGTCGCACCCCGGAAGATGGTAGAGATCGTTATCATCTGGTCCGGTACTCAGCTGTCGGACTTCTATATCGGCAAGTTGCGCGACGAGTACCTCAAACTGGACGACCAGACGAGGCATGGCGACACCGGGCAGCTGGCCAGCCTCCTCTACCAGCGGGTCGTGATCGAAGCTGACCGGAGCGGGAACGAGACCCGCAAGGCAGCCCTGGGCAACGCGAGCCAGATCCAGCAGGCACTCGATCAGGAACTGATTCACTTCGACGCGGTGACCCGTACCGAGAAGATCCTCAGCGGTTTCGGCCAGGTCTTGGTGCATCGCCCCCCGGACAGTTCATTCATCCGGCTCGATATGCAGGCCTTTCCCGCCAGCTGGCGGGTCTACAATTCGGGCAGCGGCCCGCTGCTCTCACCCGCCTTGGACGCCAGCAAGCTGGCTGTCCTGGTCAGCATCGGGCACGGCTACCCCGAAGGGCACACCGCCTTTCCCTCGCTCGGCTGGATCCCCCAGGACAAGCTCGTCGAAAGGGTCGGGCTCACCGACACCAAGAACGTCCTGCGCATCCCGCTCCAGTGCTTCCCGACCCAAGCCGTCATGAGCTGGCCAGGGCGCGCGATAAGCATCGAGAACGACGGCCCGTCCGACGACAACGAGATGAAGAGCTGGATCGACAAGAAGCTGGCTGCCGAGGTGCAGGAATGGCTGTCTGAGAAGTGACATCGGTCAGGTGGCGACGGTGAAACGCTCCCGGTGGTGCGCCGGGGCCTCGACCTCGTCGACGGACGCCGTGGCGAAGTCGGCGCCCGAGATGTGCGAGTTGCCATTGGCGTCGGTGAGCAGGATGTCCCCGCCGGTCCGGTACTTGCCGGTGGCCTCGCCCGGCGCCCTCGCTGTCTCGTCCGCCGCATGGACGGTGTTCATCCACCGCATCAATAACAAGAGCCTTTAACACGAACGGACGGTGGTTCCCGGTCACCACGCCGGGAACCCCGTCCGGGCCAGGCAGCTCCTGTGCCCGCGTTATGCCGGGATCGCCTACGCCCAGACCGGCCCTGACCTCATTGCCGGAATGCAGGCTGGGGAGACCGTGATGGGCCCAGGCCGTCTGGGTGCATGGGTCCTATGGTCCGGGAGTGGCTTCTGGCTCTCTCCGGATGGTGATCATCTGGTCGGCGCCCATCAGGGCGAGTGTCCTTGCTATGGCTGGCTGGGGGCGGAGCAGCGTTAGGCCGCCGCCGCGTTCGTTCAAGGTCCTGGCGGCGAGCACCATGATCCGGGTTGACATGGAGTCCATGAAGCTGAGACCGGACATGTCGAGGGTCAGGTTCCGGGTCCCGGCGGAGAGCTGGGCGGTGATGAGGTCGCTCAGTTGCGCGGCGGTGGACAGGTCAGCCTCGCCGGACAAGACGATAACCGGCCCGGACTGCCCGGCCGTTACCGAGGCACGCAGCGTGCTCACCAAAGGACTCCGATCGGGCTCCGCACGTACTGTTTTTCTGCCGCACATGGCAGTGAGCAGAAGCATAGGGCCATACCAGGGCTTCGCGCAGTACCAGCCGGTATGCTCCTACGGGAGTGATTCTGTACTGGATGGAGTAGTCGTGGACGCTCCGGCTGGAGTTCGCGGGCTCGGTACCGGGGATCATGTTGTCCAGTTCTACCGCGACGACGAGGAACTGGCCGGGCAGGTCGGCGGCTACCTGGCGGAGGGTATCCGGGACGGCGGGGTGGCTGTTGTTATCGCCACGCCAGGGCACCGGCTGGCGTTCGAGGACCGGATGGCGGATGCGGGCGTTGAGGTGGCAGCCGCCGCGGCCCGGGGTGAGTACGTGACCCTGGATGCCGGGGAGACCCTCGCCCGGCTTGTTGCCGGGGGCAGGGTCGATCCTGGTTGTTTCGAGCTGGTGATCAGCGGCCTGATCGGGGAAGTGGCTGGTACCGGGCGGCCGGTGCGGGCCTACGGTGAGCTGGTGGCCTTGCTGTGGGACGCAGGCCTGGTGGCCGCCGCGGTCGAGCTGGAAGAACTGTGGACCGTCCTGGGCCGCAGGCACCCGTTCGTGCTGTGGTGCGGATACCCGGCAGGGCAGATGACCGCCGCGGGCCTGGCCGGCGAGGTCACGGATGTATGCCGCCTGCACAGCAGGGTCATCGGTGACATGCCCGGCCGGGACGCCATGCCCGGAGCTGACGGCGAGGAGCGTGAGGTGAACCGGGAATTCACCGCATCCCTGGACGCCCCCGGGCGGGCCCGCCGGTTCGTGATGGCGGCCCTGCACACCGGCGGTGCGGGGCATCTCACCGAGGACGCGGCGCTGGTGGTCACCGAACTGGCCGCCAACGCCGTGATGCACGCCCGGTCAGATTTCACGGTCACCGTCACCACCGCCACCGACGCGGTGCGGATCAGCGTCCGCGACGCCGTCCCGCTGGCCGCCAACGGGGATGGTCACGGCTGTGCCCTGCCCGCCGCGCCGCTGCACGGCCTGGGTGCGGTGGCGGCGCTGGCCCGCCGGTGGGGTGCCGATCCCGCCGGGCCGGGCAAGGACGTCTGGGCGGAACTGTCCCGCTGACCCCGCGCTATCAGGTACGTGATGCTGAAAGGCAATAAAGGTGGAGGTCGTACCCGGTGCCGCCCGAGTCAGCGGCCACGTCTGCTGGCTGGTCGAGGACCCGTCCGGCTATCTCACGGCGGCCGCGGGCATGCTCGGCGGGGACGGCGGCCACCCGCGGCGCCGCAACCTGGTCTTCGGCCCGCGCGGCGCTACCCTGGCCCGGCTGGCCCAGAGGACCGCCGCGGCCGCGGCTGACCCGGCCGAAGCGCTGCCCGGCGGCGTGCTGGACCCGCCCGTCGTGGCCGGGATGATCCGCGACCGTGCCGGGCAGGCCCGCCACACCGGGCACGACGGGGTGCTGCTGGTCGCCGACATGGACTGGCTGCTGCCGCTGCGTCCCACGCCCGCGCAGATCACCGCCCACGAACTACGCATCGACCGCCTGGCCGCCGAACTGGACATCACTATCGTGTGCGCCTACCGGCGGTCCTCCTTCAGCCCCGCCCACATCGACGGCGCGCTGGCGGTACATCCCAGCCAGCGCGGTGACGGGCAAGGCCCGCGGTTCCGGCTCACCGCGGCCGGTGCGCGCGGCTGGCAGCTGTCCGGCGAGATCGACATCCGCGACAGCGGCACGTTCCAGGCCGCTATCAGCACCGCCGCCTCCCTGGACGACTGCACCATCGACGTCACCGGGCTCCGGTTCATCGACGTCGCCGGCATGCGCGCCCTCGCCCGCGCCGCCAGCTCCGCCCCCGGCGGGATCCGCCTCAACGGAGCCTCACCCGCGCTGCGGCGGCTGTGGCAGCTCACCGGCTTCGCCGATAGCGCCCCCACGCTACGGGTCGGCCAGCCAAGCCCGGAGCAGACAGCAGCGCCCGGCCAGCCCAGGACAGCCGCAGCCTCTTAACCTGCCGCTGAAGCACGGGAACCTGATGCCGCAGCAGCAGGATCCCGGCATCCTTGCCGTGCCGAGGAACCGGCAGCCCGAGCACCGGACCTAGGGCAGCGCCGGGTCCGCCCGGTCTGGCCGACGGCAGGTAAACACCAGCCGCTGTGACGTCCGTCACATGCCGGATGCGGATGCAGCCGGGGTTTGCGCGGTGCTCAGCCGCGCGGTATGTCCGGTTCAAAGAGATCTTTCACACGAACGGCGGTGGTTCTACCTGCCGGAAGGTGACGTGTGATCAGGGAGATCACCATGACGGCGGGCGCGGCCCGGATGATGGCCGCTCCCGGCCAGCCAGCAGGGCCGGAATATCGATTACCTTCCGATTCCGATGATGCCACCGCGACCAGCGGCCAGGTAACCGCCAGGCGGTCTACCATGACAGCCAGCATGACAGACCGGGAAAGGCGGGCAGCGCGTGACCGCGCCGGATCCTGACGAGATCGCCAGGCTCACCGCGCTAGCCAGCTGGCAGCGCGGTGAGATAGACCGCCTCCGCGCCCGGGCCTCCGCCGACCTGATCCTCGAACGTGCGACCGGGATCTTGATGGAACGGCTCGGCTGCCCTGCGGACCAGGCCAGGCAGCAGCTGATCCGGCTGGCCGCGGAAGCCGGGACAACCCCCGCCGAGATGGCCGCCGATATCGCCGGGCAGGCCCTGGCCGCCGTGCCCTCCGCACAGCGCAGCCAGATAACCACGGCGGACGCCGTGATGGCGGCCGCCCCCGATGCGGGCAGTCTCGCCGAGGCGCTGCTGGCTGACGCGCTGACCGCCGAAGGCGCCGAGGCCGTCGCCCTCTGGCTGCTCGCCCCCGAGGGCGGTATGGATCTGGCCGGGCAAGCCGGCTTCGGGCTACTGCAAGCCGCCCGGTGGCGGCACATACCCCCGGGAGTGCCATTCCCGGCACTGCGCGCGCTCCACCACGATACTGAGATCTGGTGGCCGGCCGGGCCGTCACCCGGCGACAGCTCGCTTCTGATCGGGCAGAACCAGGGCGCCGCCCGCGCAGTCGTTCCGCTGCGCCAGGCCGGCCGCTGCTTCGGCGCCCTGGAGGCCTGCTGGCCAGCACCGCTAGACGAATTCACCGAGCAGACCCGCCGCCAGCTGACCGCGCTGGCCGTATCCTGCGCCCAGCTGCTGTCCGCCGGCCTGCCGCCCGCAACCCCCGCCTATCCCGCCACGTGGCTCTTCGGCCTGCTCGACGCGCTGCGCGCACGGGCCCTGTACGCACGGGCCGTGCGCGACGACCACGACGGCCTGATCATCGAATGGGCCAGCGAGGACTACCGTGACCCGCAAGGACGAACCGCGGGCGACGTCACCGGGCACCACCTGCTGGAAATCTACCCCGCGGCCGCCAGGCGCGGCGGCCTGCCCGACGCCGCCGCCCAGGTGCTGGCCAGCGGCCAGCCGCGGCACCTCCCCGGCATGCCGCTAGCGGCGGCCGGGGCTGCGGCCGAGGTGACGATCGCCCCGCTGTCCGACGGGGTGATCATCGCCTGGCACGACCCCGGTGAGGCCGGACGGCTGGCCGCGCTGCTGGAACAGGCCCAATGGCTGGGCCGGATCGGCAGCTGGGAAGAAAACCTCGCCACCGGACAGGTGTACTGGGATCCGGCCACGTCTGCCCTGTTCGGCCTCCCGCCAGGGCATCCGGTCCCGCTCGGCTCCCTCCACGAGCGGGTACCCGCCGAAGACCTCCCCGCCGTCCAGGCCTTCCAGCACCGGGCGATTCACAGCCCGGAACCGGCCTGGGCCGCGTTCAGGATCATCCGCGGCGATGACGCCAGCATCCGTCAGCTGCGCGCCATAGCCAGCCCCGTCACTAGCCCAGCCGGGGACGTGATCGCGGTGCGCGGCGCCTACCAGGACGTCTCCGCCCAGTACCACACCCAGACGGCGTTCACCCTCACCCAGCAGCAACTCGCCGACACCGAGCAGCGGGTCACGGAGGAACGCCAGCTGGCGACGCAGCTGCAGCGGGCTATCACCCCGCAGGTCTCCCAGCCGGTCGAGGCCGCCGGGATCGACGTGGCCGCCCGGTACCGGCCCGCCGGCCAGCAGCACCTAGTCGGCGGCGACTGGTACGACGCCGTCCTGCTGCCTAGCAAGCAGGTCCTGCTGGCGATCGGGGACGTCGCCGGCCACGGAATCACCGCCGTCACCGGCATGGTTGCCCTGCGGAACTACCTGCGTGGCCTGGCCATCACCAGCACCAGCCCGGCCGCCCTGCTAACCCTGCTGAACAGCGCGGCGCTGCACCTGGCCGGCACCATGGCCACCGTGATCTGCGGCATCTACGACCCGCCCACCCGCACCCTGCACTGGGCCCGCGCCGGGCACCTGCCACCCCTGCTGATCCGCGACGGACGGCCCCGCACGCTCGCCCTGCCATCCGGAGTGCTGGTCGGCGCTGATCCCGACGCCACCTACCAGGAAGCCGTCATCGAACTCCAGCTCGGCGACACCGTGGTGCTATTCACTGACGGCCTCATCGAACGCCGCGGCCAGACCCTCGACGACGCACTCGCCACCCTGACCCGGCTAGCGACCCGGCCCGCCCCCAGCATCAGCGAATTCGCCAGCCACCTCATCGAGCACACCCCCTCCGATACCGGAGACGACACCTGCCTGCTCGCCATCCGCATCCGCTAATCACCAGAGGTCAGGCTCTCGGACACGCGGTTGGGCATGGGGATAGCGGGTAGCGGCCGGGCGTGACAGACTCCACCATCGCGGTCCTCGACATTGACGGGACGCTCATCGATTCCAACTACCAGCATGCGCTCGCCTGGTACCGGGCACTGCGCTCGGTGGGCGAGACCTGTCCGGTGTGGCGGCTGCACCGGCTGATCGGCATGGGCGGGGACAAGGTGCTCACGGCTATTGGCGGTGAGGACCTGGAGCGCCGGGTGGGCGGTCAGGCCCGGGAGCAGCAGGGTAAGGAGGTCGACGCGCTGCTCGAGGAGATGGCGCCGTTGCCCGGTGCCCGCGACCTGCTCATAGCCATCAAGGAACGTGGTCACCGGCTGGTGCTGGCCAGCTCGGCTCAGCAGCGCCACGTGGACGTCTTCCTGGACAAGCTGGATGCCCGCGGCATTGTCGACGACTGGACCAGCAGTGCTGATGTCGAGGCGTCCAAGCCGGCACCGGACCTGCTGCAGGTAGCGCTGAAGAAGCTGGGCGCGCCGCCTGACGTATCGAGCGTGATGGTCGGCGACTCGGTGTGGGACGTCGAAGCGGCGAAAAAAGCCGGGATGCCGGCGATCGTCGTCCGCTCCGGCGGCTTCGGGGACGACGAGCTCCGCCAGGCCGGCGCCGTCGCCATCTATGACACTCCCGGTGACCTCGCGAAGGCACTGGACGACACCCCTCTCGCCTGACGCCGCCGGGGCGGTTCAGGTCGGCGGCGAGGCCGGTGTACGGCTTGATGTCGCCGGCCGCCCGGGACGGGTCTCAGGGCTGGTAGCGGTAGCCCATGCCGGGTTCGGTGAGCAGGTGGCGGGGGCGGGCCGGGTAGTCTTCGAGCTTGCGGCGCAGCCGGGCCATGTGGAAGCGCAGGTAGTTGGTGCGCCGCTCGAAGCCGGGACCCCACACTCCGGTCAGCAGCTGGGCGGAGCCGACGAGCTGGCCGGGGCGCTGGAGGAGGTGCTCGAGGATCGCCCATTCGGTGGGAGTCAGCCGGAGTGTCTCGGCGGGCGAGCCCGGTGAGGGCGGCTCGACACTGGTGATCTGGTGGGCGGGCAGGTCGATCTGCCAGTGTCCGACGATGACCTGGTGTTGGTGTTCGCCGGGGATGTTGCCTTCGTCGCGGCGCAGCGCGGCGCGGAGCCGGGCGAGCAGCTCGGCCATGGCGAACGGCTTGGTCACGTAGTCGTCGGCACCGACGTCGAGGGCGCCGATCTTGTCGCCGGGGCTGATCCGGCCGGATAGCACGATGATCGGCGACCGGTACCAGCGGCGGAGCTCGACGATGACCTCGGTGCCGTCGATGTCGGGCAGGCCCAGGTCGAGGATGATCGCGTCCGGCGGGTGGCTGGCGGCCAGGGCGAGCGCTTCTCGCCCGGTCCTGGCCGCGAGCACGTCATACTGCCTGGCCCGCAGGTTGATGCGCAGTGCGCGCTGCAATTCGGATTGGTCTTCGACCACGAGCACTCGTGCTGTGCGGGCGTGGTCCGGGGGAACCGGACTCACGCCCGCCGTCGCGTCGTTCATGAGCTCGTTGTCAGCCAGCGGACTGGCTGGGCAGCTTGTCGAGCGCGATGTTCAACATCAGCACGTTCACGCGCGGCTCGCCGAGGAAGCCGAGCGTCCGCGACTGGGTGTATGTGGCTACCAGGCTTTTCACCGTGGACAGCGGCAGATGCCGGGCGTCGGCGACGCGGGCTTCCTGGTCGGCTGCGTTCTGCGGGGAGATGTAGGGGTCGAGCCCGGACGCCGAGGTGGTGACCGCGTCCGGCGGGACGGCGGACTCTGGGACGTGGTTGAACGCCGCGTAGGCCGCCTTGTACGCGTTGACGTTCTTCAGCAGTGCCGGGTTATTCGGCCCGAGGTTGGAGGCCCCGGAGTAGTCCGGGTCGCAGCCGTACTGGCTGGTGCCCGGTGATGTGGGGTTCCCGCCCTTGGGTGCGGAAGCTGTCGATGGCCGGGGCTGGAAGTACTGTGGCAGCGGATTGCCCTTGGCGTCGGTGAACTCCTGGCAGAGCAGGCTCGATCCGACGACCTTGCCGTTCACGGTCACCAGGGACCCATTGGCCTGGTTGTGGAAGGCCGCCTGTGCGACCCCCAGGACCAGCAGCGGGTAGAGGGCGCCGGTGATGATGGTCAGCACGATCATCGCGCGGATCGCGGCCAGGTGCTGGCCGATCCACATGGGCAGACGTGACATGTCAGTGTCCGATCCCTGGAATGTTCATGACGATGAGGTCGATGAGCTTGATCCCGATGAACGGGATGACCAGCCCGCCAAGACCATAGATCCACAGGTTCCTGCGCAGCAGCGCCGAAGCCGACGCCGGCTTGTAACGCACGCCGCGCAGCGACAGCGGGATCAGCGCGATGATGATCAGCGCGTTGAAGATGATCGCCGAGGTGATCGCCGAGGTGGGGCTGTACAGGCCCATGATGTTGAGGTGCCGCAGGCCCGGGTACACCGAAGCGAACATGGCCGGCAGCATGGCGAAGTACTTCGCCACGTCGTTGGCGATGGAGAATGTAGTCAGCGCGCCGCGGGTGATCAGCAGCTGCTTGCCGATCTCCACGATCTCGATGAGCTTGGTCGGGTTGGAGTCCAGGTCCACCATGTTCCCGGCCTCCTTGGCGGCCGAGGTACCGGTGTTCATGGCCACGCCGACGTCCGCCTGGGCCAGGGCGGGCGCGTCGTTGGTGCCGTCCCCGGTCATCGCGACGAGCTTGCCGCCCTCCTGCTCCTTCTTGATCAGCGCCATCTTGTCTTCCGGCGTGGCCTCGGCGAGGAAGTCGTCCACGCCGGACTCGTCCGCGATGGCCTTGGCCGTCAAGGGGTTGTCGCCGGTGATCATCACCGTGCGGATGCCCATCTTGCGCAGCTCGGCGAACCGCTCGGCGATGCCCTGCTTGACGATGTCCTTGAGGTAGATCACGCCGAGCGCCCTCGCGCTCCCATCAGTACGTTCCGCCACGACCAGCGGGGTGCCGCCGGCTGAGGAGATGCCGTCCACCATCTGCCCCAGCGAATCCGGCACCGTCCCGCCGCCTTCCCGGATCCAGTTCGAAACCGCCGAGGCCGCGCCCTTGCGCACCTCCTGCCCACCGGCCAGATTGACGCCACTCATCCGGGTCTGCGCGGTGAACTCGACAAACTCCGCGCCGGGCAGTTCGCCCCCGGATCGCTCCCGCAGCCCGAACTGCTCCTTGGCCAGCACCACGATCGACCGGCCTTCCGGTGTGTAGTCCGCCATCGACGACAACTGCGCCGCGTCGGCGAGCTCACTCACCGAGACACCATCAACCGGGAGGAACTCCGACGCCTGCCGGTTCCCGATGGTGATCGTGCCGGTCTTGTCGAGCAGCAGCGTGTTCACATCGCCCGCCGCCTCCACGGCACGACCGGACATGGCCAGTACGTTGCGCTGCACCAGCCGGTCCATGCCGGCGATGCCGATGGCGGACAGCAGCGCGCCGATCGTGGTCGGGATAAGCGCGACCACCAGCGCGACCATGATGACCAGCGACTGCGCGTCACCGGAATAGAACGCCATCGGCTGCAGCGTCACCACCGCAAGCAGGAACACGATGGTCAGCGATGCGAGCAGGATGTTCAGCGCGATCTCGTTCGGCGTCTTCTGCCGCGACGCGCCTTCCACCAGGGCGATCATCCGGTCGATGAACGTCTCGCCCGGCTTGGATGTGATCCGCACGACGATCCGGTCGGACAGGACCCGGGTTCCGCCGGTCACCGCGGACCGGTCACCGCCGGACTCCCTGATAACCGGGGCCGACTCGCCGGTGATCGCCGACTCGTCCACCGACGCGACGCCCTCGACCACGTCGCCGTCGCCGGGAATGATCTGCCCGGCCTCGACCACCACGTGATCGCCGAGCCGCAAAGCGGTTCCCGCTACCTCTTCTTCCCGGACCGAGGCAGCCCCCGGCCTCCAGTCCAGAAGCCGGCGCGCCATGGTCTCGCGCTTGGTCCGGCGCAGCGTGGCCGCCTGGGCCTTGCCGCGTCCTTCGGCCACCGCCTCGGCCAGGTTGGCGAACACCACGGTCAGCCACAGCCACACGGTGATCGTCCACGCGAACCCCACCCTGGGCAGGTTGTCGATGGTGGAGTGGATCGCGGAGTAGGTGGTCAGCACGGCGCCGGCCTCGACCACGAACATGACCGGGTTTCTCAGCTGGACCCGGGGATCGAGCTTACGGAACGCGTCCGGCGTCGACTTCCACAGCATCTTCGGGTCGAGCAGGCCGCCGGCGATCCGGTGCGGCTCGGCCGGCCGATCGCCCGAAGGCTGAGACGGCGCCGGTGCCTGGTCTGGAGTGCTAACAACAGCCATTAGTGCAGTCCCTCTGCGAACGGGCCCAGCGCGAGCGCCGGGAAGAAGGTGAGGCCGACGATGATGAGGATGACGCCGATCATCATCCCGACGAACAGCGGCTTGTGCGTGGGCATCGTGCCGGCGCTCTCCGGTGTCTTCGTCTGCCTGGCCAGCGATCCGGCCAGGCCGAGGGCGAAGATCTCCGGTGTGAACCGCCCGAGCAGCATCACGATGCCGCCGGTCACGTTGAACCAGGTCGTGTTCGTGGCCAGACCCGCGAACGCTGACCCGTTGTTATTAGCCATCGAAGTGTACGCATAGACGATCTCGGTCAGCCCGTGCGGGCCGCTGTTGAGGATCGACTCGCGGGGAACGCGGAACGCGAGCGACAGGCCGGCGAAAACCAGCACGATCGTTGGCATGGCCAGCATGTACAGCGCCGCGTACTTCATCTCCACCGGCCGGATCTTCTTGCCGATGTACTCCGGCGTCCGGCCGACCATCAGGCCGCCGACGAACACCGTGATGACCGCGATGATCAGCAGGCCATACAGCCCGGCCCCGACACCGCCCGGCTCGACCTCGCCCATCATCATGTTGAACAGCACCATCATGCCGCCGAACGGCGTGAACGAGTCATGGAACGAGTTCACCGCGCCGGTCGAGGTAACCGTGGTCGACGCCGCGAACAGCGACGAGCCCGGGATGCCGAAGGCGACGTTCTTGCCCTCCATCGCCGCGCCGGCGGCCTTCAAAGCCAGACCCGAGTGCTGGTTCTCGAAGAAGCTGACCAGACCCACCGACGATATCCAGAGGATCACCATTACGGACAGCAGCGCGTAGCCCTGCCGCCGGTCCTTGACCATCTTGCCGAACGTCCGGCACAGCGCGAACGGGATCAGCAGGATGATGAAGATCTCGAACCAGTTGGTGAACGGGTTCGGGTTCTCGAACGGGTGGGCCGAGTTGGCGTTGTAGAAGCCGCCGCCGTTGTTGCCCATCTCCTTGATGACCTCTTGCGAGGCCACTGGACCGCCCACCATGACCTGCTGCGATCCGGTCACCGTGTGGACCACGTGGGTCGCGGTGAAGTTGTCCACCGCGCCCCCGGCCACCAGGATGATCGCGCCGATGATCGACAGTGGCAGCAGCACACGGAGCGTTATCCGGGTCAGGTCCACCCAGAAGTTCCCGAGCCGGTCGGTGCGCGACCGGACGAACCCGCGGATCATCGCGACCACCACGGCGATACCGACCGCGGCTGACACGAAGTTCTGCACGGCTAGCCCCGACATCTGGGTCAGGTACGCCATCGTGGTCTCGCCGGAGTAGTTCTGCCAGTTCGTGTTCGTGGTGAACGACGCCGCGGTGTTCCACGCCAGGTCCGGTGTCACCGCGCCCTGCCCGTTGGACAGGAACAGATGCCCCTGGAGCCGCTCGAACAGGTACACAAACAACACCGACATCGCGGAGAACGCGAGCACCGACCGCGCGTAAACGCTCCACCGCATATCCGCCCGCGGGTCCACACCCATCGTCCGGTAGATGGCGCGCTCGACCCGCCAATCGCGATCGGTGGTGACCACCCGTGCGATGTAGTCGCCCAGCGGTCGGTAGCAGACCGCCAGGGCCAGTATCAGCAGGCCGACCTGCAGGAAGCCGGCGAGAGAGCCAGTCACTAGAACCTCTCCGGGTTGATCAGTGCCACCACCAGGTAAATGGTGAGCAAGATGCCTGCGATCAGTCCAAGCCAGTTCTCAGCGCTCAAAGCGCTCGACCCCCTTGACCAGGAGGATCAGGACGGCGAAGACGACTATCGTCAGGCCGACGTACAGCAGGTCGTTCACGGTGACTCCTAACAGGTGCCGCCAGTAATTACGCAGCTCAAGGCGCATGCGGCAGCCATGAGCAGCTATAAGTAAAGGTCTGGAAATTCCCCCGTCATAGGGCCCTTGCAGGACCCATGCGGAACGCCCGGCTGTCCTAACAGAACCCATGCGCCCGTACGTATTGTCCAGGAGCGGAACGGCCGGGCAGGTGAGCGACCCGCCGACGGAAGCTGACCGCGCAGCTCGCCGAGGGCCTGGAGACCATCCCCCGGAAGGTCATGACCTACCGGGGCGCCAGCTTCGAGGAGAAGATCGACGCTGCGCTGTCGAACTACTTCCGGGTCGGCAACCTCACCGCGCTGCGTGAGCTTGCCCTGCTGTGGGTTGCCGACCGGGTCGATATAGCCGACCCGGCCCTGCTGGAACGCGTGCTGGTCAACCTGCTCTCCAGCCGACCGCGACCAGATGTTCGCCCCGTTCGAGCGCCTCGGCAGTCCGCCGGGCACAGCGGTGCCCGGCGGCATGCCACTATCCGGCGGCGCCGGGCTGGGCCTGACGCTGGCGCGGGGCCTGGCCGAGGCCATGCACGGCACGATGACCCCCGATGAAACCCCCGGCGGCGGGCTCACCATGACCATCTCACTGCCCCTGGCGGCCGGGGCGTCGAGCATGCAGTTCTGTTTCGCGCCCACGATCTGCAGGCGCCACCGGAGTTCTTCGCTGAGACCATGCAGGACTAGTGATAGATGGGTTGCCAGCGCCGCCGTGGCCGACGCTCGGATGCCGATGAGAGAAACCCCCGCCGTTCGTTCAAAGAGATCTTTCACACCGAACGGGCGGTGGTTTCACCTATCATGGCTGTTCCTATCGTTGCGCTGTTGGCGCGGCCCCGCGCCGCGGATGCGGTCGATCTCGGCTTCGGCGACCTCGCGGCCGTCGCGCATGAACTTCAGCACGGTGCGCAGCTCGTCGTCGGTGTAGCCGGCGAACCGGCGGGCGAAGGCCTCGCCGATCGGCGCGTAGTAGCGGCCGACTTCGGCCAGGCCCTCGGCGCTGGCCGTCACCACTATGCGGCGGCGATCGGCCGGGTCGGCGGAGCGGTGCACGTAGCCGCCGCGTTCCAGGCGGTCGAGGACCTTGGTCATCGCGCCGGTTGTCAGGCCGAGGCGCTCAGCCAGGCGCGTGGGTGCGGCCGGGCCGCCGGCGAGCAGGCCGATGCACTGGACGTCGGTGTGCGGGAGGCCGATCTGGCTGGCGATGGCGATGTTGAGCCGGACGGCCGCGGCCGCGTGGGCGGGCGCCTCGGCCGCCACCTGGGCCAGGAGCCCGGCACGCGCCACATCGTTTGACACTCTTCGTCTCTTTCCTCTATTGTCAAATAGCTTCCTAAGGAAGCTACTTCTCTAGGAAGCATCTTCCCCAGCATACCCACACTTGAGCGAGGCAACAGTGACACGGATCAGCATGGCGCTTGTCATCGGCGGCGGCATCGCGGGGCCCACCGCGGCCATGGCACTACGCAAGGCCGGCATCGATGCGACGATCTACGAGGCGCACGGGCCGGGGGCCGAGCACGTCGGAGCCGGATTCAACATCGCCACAAACGGGCTCGACGCGCTTGCCGCGATCGGCGCGCTCGACGCCACCAAGGGCCTCGGCATTCCGGCCACGCGCATCTCCATGTACAACCGCAAGGCGCGGCTACTCGGCACGGTCGCGACAGGCCTGCCGCGGCCGGGCGCCCCGGACACGACCACGTTCAAGCGTGGCGAGCTGTTCGCGGCGCTCGCCGGTGAGGCGGCAAGCCGCGGCATCACGACCGAATACCACCGGCGCCTAGTCCGGATCGAGCAGTCGGACAGGTCGGTGACCGCGCATTTCGCCGACGGAACGCGGGCTAGCGGCGACGTCCTCATCGGCGCCGACGGCGTGCACTCGGCCACCCGCGCCTACGTCGACCCCGATGCGCCGTCCCCGCGCTACACCGGGCTCGTCTCCTTCGGCGGGTTCGGCCGCAACCCGGGCCTGCCGCCCGAGCCGGGGGTGTGGAAGATGATGTTCGGCCGCAGGGCGTTCTTCGGCTGGTTCGTGCCGGACACCACACAGGTGTGGTGGTTCATCAGCGTGCCGATGGACAAGCCGCTCAGCCGCGAGGAGATCCTCGCCGAGGGCACCGGCGCGTGGGTGCCGCGGCTCACCGGCCTGTTCGCCGGCGACGACGTCCCGGTCGAGCCGATCGTGCGCGCCCAGGCCGACGAGCTGATTGTCGTCGGCGCCGAATACGACCTGCCGAACATGCGGACCTGGGCTCGCGGGCGCGTCCTCATCATCGGCGATGCCGCGCACCGCGCCTCGACCAGTTCCGGGCAGGGCGCGTCAATGGCGATGGAGGACGCGGTCACGCTCGGCCAGTGCCTGCGCGACATCGACGACCCCGGGAGGGCATTCGCGACACTCCAGCACCTGCGGCGCCCGCGGACCGACAAGATCGTCGCGCTCGGCGCCAAGACCGCGTCATCCAAGGCCGCAGGCCCCCTAGCGGCCGCGATGCGCGATGCCTTCATGAAGCTCGGGTTCCGGTTCTTCTACAAGCCCGAGTCAAGCGCCTGGCTGCTCCGCAACCACATCGACTGGGACGAACGCATCACGCCAGCCAAGGCATGACCTGAAAAGCCACGACGGCGAACCGGACAGGCTCCGGGCCGGCCTATGCGGGCATCAACTATGCGGGCATCAACTGGCCGCGCTCGTCACGCAGGTTCCGTTCAGGACGTCGTTGAGGCGGATCGCATTGATCGTCCTCGCCCGGAAATCGCAGTACCAGATCTCGTAGCCGTCCCAGGTCAAGCCGGTGGGGTGCCCGGCAACGCGAACCCCACCCAGTAGCCTCCCCGTGGCCGCGTCCACCGCGTGTATCGTTCCGGCCTCGAACTGCGAATAGAGGATGAATCCGGGGGCATAGGTGAGCCCTGAGGGACCGCCAGGTACGGGGTATTCGCGGCGCACGGTCATTGACTCGAAGTCGCGCAACTGCACCACGGAAGGATTGCGCAGGCACATCCACATGCCCTCCGGTCCGGCCTCCGTACCGCACAAGCGGCCGCTAGGCGGCGATACCTGCTGCTGGCCCACCAGCGCACCCGTCCGCGGATCGATCAGCAGCAGGCGCTTGGGGCGGCCGCCGACCTGGTACAGCAGGCCGTCGTGGTACGCGAGGTCCGCCCGCGCCTGAGGGCAGTCGATCTCCCGCACCACCGTGCCAATGGCCCGGTCCATCGCGAAGATCTTTCCTGCCGCCTGGTCAGAGTGCCATAGCAGGCCGTCTCCCCACGTCAGGCCGCACATATATATGCCGGGTCCAGACAAGGACCGCGTTACTGGTGCCGTCACGTCGACCTGATTGGCCATCCGGTCCTCCTCTACGGGCCAAGAACCTGGTGAGCGCCGTCCCGGCCGTCCGCGCGACTTGCGAAACTGGCCAGACCGGCACATATCACTATACGTTATTCAAGCATTCTTACGATTCGAAAGCGCAGGACATCACGCCGACGATGCCAGACGGAGGGACTTTGGCCGGGAAACCCATCACCGCGGGCCGCCTGCAGTCGATAGCCCAGCAGTGGGCGGATCAGTACCAGGCGGAGGACCAATGGCACCGATGCCCGATCAGCCGGCTGCCAGATGCGCTCCTCTCGCTGAGCGACGAGTACTGCCGCGATGTCGCGGCATATTACGACCGCGCCCCCGCGTGGACTGGCGACGCGAGCTTGATGCACGGTTACGACCGGCTGAAAGAAGAAAATCTCCGGCTGTATCACCGGATCCGCGCGGAAGGCATCGTCATTGAGCCGTGGCTGGGCGGCGATCAGCCATATCAAAATTCAGCGCAGCTCAGAGCCGATGTACGCAGGACCGGACGACTCCGGGTCTTCCTTACCGCGCATGGGCACGGACCGCGCTCCGGCACGCGCCGTCATCCGCTGAGAGAGCTGTCCGGAGTCCGGGCGGGGAGCGTCGAATTCCGGCATAACGATCTCTTTCGCGCTGTGCATGACATCTTCGGGCACGTCATGCTCGAGGCCGGATTCGGAGTGAAAGGAGAATTCCTGGCCGCATTCTGCCAGTTGCAGATGTACCCCCGGGAAGTCCACTCGGTCGTGTTCACGGAGCAGGTCGGCCAGATCTGCTGGTTTTTCCGCGGCCCGCATCTCATGCGGCCCGACGGTTCCCTGCCCAGATCCGGGCAGCCCGGATACGTTCCGCCCCATTCCCGCCCTTACCCGGAACAGAAGGTGTTCGCTTTCCCGACACGATTTCTCGATGCCTTCATAAGCGCCTTCCAGCTGACTAGGAGTTCGGATGACTGAGACGACGCAGGCGACGACAAGGCCAGACGAGCAACTGGCGTCGTCGATCAGAGAGGACTTCCCGATCCTGCGGGCGACGTTCGGCGGCCGTCCTCTCGTGTACCTCGACAATGCGGCAACGGCACAGAAGCCACGGCCCGTGCTGGATGCCATTCAGGACTACTACTGCACCGCCAACAGCAATATCGGCCGGGGCTACTACAAGCTCAGCATGGCTGCGACAGACCGCTATGAACAGGCCCGGCACACGGTACAAACGGCGCTGGGCGCGCGCCATCCTGACGAGGTGGTATTCACCCGGAGCACGACCGACGCCACGAATCTTCTCGCCGACACATTCGGCCGGCAACTGGTCGGGCCAGGAGATCAGGTCGTCGTTTGCGGCATGGAGCACAATTCCAATCTCCTGCCCTGGCGCCGGCTTTGTGAGAGCGCGCATGCCGAACTCGTCGTGGCGCCGGTGAATGAACGGGGAACGGTCAACGTGGCGGACTTCGCCGCGCTTCTCGGGCCGCGGACGCGATTGGCCGCTATCGGTCACGTGTCCAACGTTCTCGGCACGGTCAATCCAGTCCGCGAGATGACCGCGGCGGCCCATCGCCACGGAGTTCCCGTGGTAGTGGACGGGGCCCAGGCGGTCCCGCACCGGCCGGTGAACGTGGCCGATCTCGATGCCGACTTCTACTGTTTTTCCGGCCACAAGGTCTATGGGCCCATGGGGATCGGCGTGCTGTACGGAAAGCAGGAGCTTATTTCCGCGCTGCCCCCTTATCAGGTCGGCGGCGGCACGGTGAAGGGCGTGAGCTACGCCGAACCAGTGGAATACGTTCCCGTCCCCGCACGGCTGGAGGCGGGCACACCGAACATAGCGGGCGCGGTCGGCCTCGCGGCGGCGCTGCGTTATGTGGCGGGGCTCGGATGGGAATCCGTGCGGAAACACGATGAGACGCTCGTGCGCTACGCGGTCGAATCGCTGAACGCGATTCCACGGGTAAACGTCATCGGGAATCCGGAAGATGACCCGAGCGGCATCGTCTCACTGGTCGTCGACGGCATCCATCCCTACGACGTCGGCGGTCACCTGGACGAGCACGGCATCGCGGTGCGCAGCGGCGTCCACTGCGCCAGCACCTTCCTGGACAGCCTCGGCCTGCTGGGGACGGTACGGATCTCCTTCGCGGTATACAACACCCTGGCGGAGATCGACGCCGTGGCGCAGGCCCTGAATACCGTACGCCCGGGCAGCTGGACCGCTGATCACCCGGCAACGCGCTTCTTGTGACATGCGGTTCGATACCCGGCTGGTGCAGCTCGGCCAGGAGCCAGACCGGCAATACGGAGACGTGGTGGCCGCCATCCACGTATCGGCGACATTCGAGCGCCGCGTCCAGGATCCGTTGGCATACTTCTATGGGCGCGGCGAGAACCCGACGCGAGAGGCACTGGAGCGTTGCCTCGCCGCCCTGGAGGACGCCCGGTTCGCGACGGCCTTCTCCTCGGGCCAGGCGGCTGCCACGGCAGTGCTGTCCCTGCTCAGCCCCGGCCAGCGGCTCATCGCGTCGGACGACGTCTACGGCGGCACCTACAGCCTCTTCACCAGGCTGGCCCGGTACGGCATCTCGGTGGATTACGTCGACCTGACCGACCTCGGCTCACTCGACGCGGCAGTCCGCGATGACGTGGCGATGCTCTGGGTGGAGACGCCGACAAACCCGCTTTTCAAGGTGGCCGACCTTGACCGCGTGTGCGCCTACGTACGGGGGCGCGGCATCCGCGTTGTGGTGGACAACACCGTCGCCGGGCCCGCGCTCCAGCAGCCGCTCAGCCTCGGTGCCGACGTGAGCCTCTACAGCACCACGAAGTCGATCGCCGGCCATTCGGACGTCATCGGGGGTGCCCTCGTTTACCACGACGAAGAGCTGCACAACGAATTTCGCTCTTACCGCACGGTAGCTGGGAATGTGCCGGGCGCATTCGACTGCTTCCTCGTGCACCGCGGGCTGAAAACGCTCACGCTCCGAACCGAACGACAGGTCGGCAATGCCGGCCGGCTCGTCGAGACGCTGCGCAGCTGCGACCGGGCGGGGAAAATTCATTACCCCGGGCTGGCGGACCATCCGCAGCATGCCGTGGCAGCCCGGCAGATGCGGGCACCAGGCTCGGTATTCAGCTTCGAGTATCTCGGTGATCCGGAAAAGCTGCTCGGCCGCGTGCGGCTCTACGCATGCGCGGTCAGCCTGGGCGGCGTGCGTTCGCTGATCGAATGTCCCGCGGTGATGACGCACGCCCCGATACCCCGGCGGACCCGGCTGCGCCTTGGCATCTCCGACAACCTGATTCGCGTGTCAGCGGGCATCGAAGACCCGGCTGACCTGGCAGAGGACCTACGGACTGCGATGGAGGATCGATGAACGGACTGATACGACTGGATGGCGGCGTCGCGACTGAGCTCATGCGGGCGGGTATGAGCCTGACTGAGCCATGGTGGAGCACGGTGGCGCTCAACACAGAGCCGAACCGGGTCATCCTGCGGGATGTGCATGAACGCTACCTGGCGGCAGGTGCTCAGGTGATTACCGCCAACACGTTCCGGTGCAATGCGCGTACCCTGCGCAGGCTCGGTCTCGATGGCGCGGGGCATGCGTGGATGGTGCACGCGGCGATCGGAGTCGCTATGGCCGCCCGCGGCGGGAGCGACGCGCGGGTGGCCGCCTCGATGGCCCCGGTCGAGGACTGCTTCCGGCCGGATCTGGTGCCGTCCGACGAGGAGCTGAGGGCCGAACATCGCTGGCTTGCTACTGAGATCAGCAGATCGGGTGTCGGCCTTGTCCTTATCGAGACGATGAACACCTCGCGGGAAGCCAGGATCGCGCTCGAGGCGGCACAGGCGGCCGGCTGCCAGGGCTGGGTTAGCTTCGTATGCGACGCGGAAGGGCGGGTCCTGTCGGGCGAGCGGCTCGGACCCGTGGCGAAAGCCGCCGTACACGACGGAGCCGAGGCCGTGCTGGTCAACTGCACGTCTCCCGATGGCACCGAGCGTGCGCTCGGAGAACTCCGGGAATCCTGTTCCGGCCCGATCGGCTGCTATCCGAACCTCGAGGATCGAGGGGACCTCCCACCGGGCGCGCCTTCCGGGCGCTATCTGGCTCCGGTGATGTCGCCGGAAGAGTTCGCCGACGTGGCCGCACGGTGGCGGCGGGAATACGCGATCGACATCCTTGGCGGCTGCTGCGGCACGACCCCCGAGCACATGCGGGCCGCGTACAGCCAGACCGTCGGCGATGGCGTTGACAGCTAGCCGTTTTGGCGGCGAGCGGCGACCCGGTCGTCTCCTGAACGGCCGGGTCACTGTTCTCCGTCGTTCAACCTCGTGTCGTCTGCGGTTGAATGCGAACGGCCTCCGCTGGGTGTCTCCTCGAGGGTGTCGGCGGACCCGAGGCTGTCATCGAGCCAGGGGCATACCTGCTGAACAGGATCGTTAGTGATGAGCAGCTTCACCATGGGATGGCGTTCGAGCGACACCAGGGCCTCCACACTATAAAAACGTATAGTAGAGAGCCTAATTAAGACGGTGGTAGCTGGGAAGAAGTGGATGGCTGCAGCTGAGGGAGCCTCGCGGAGCGTACTGGGCGCGCGGGGCGGCATGGAGCGCGGCCCCGGGGCGGCGCGCAGCGCGGCCCCGGGGCCGGATCATCCGGGCCTGGCGCGAAGCGCGGTCCAGGCAGCGGGTCATCCCGGGGCAAGACCGAGCAGGCGGCAGCAGCGCAGGATCGCCTCGATGTCACCTTCCATTACCAGCCGCTTGGTCAGCGTCGCTTCGAGCGGATCCATCCGGCCGGCTCCGATGTCCACGAACGTCCTCGCGTCCGTCTGGGCGGTGAGGACAGGCTGATTCGCCGGTCCCGGGATTACCTTGACTTTCCCATAGCGGGCCTCGACGTGAAAAACCTCGCCGTCGATGTCGAACTCATACGACTCGTCAAGATCCGCCGCCCGCCTCTCATCGATCATCGCCTCGACGGCGAGCATGGCCCACCGGGGCCGGACTGCTTCCTCCACTTCGGGTGCATCAAGTCGGCCGAGTCCCCACCGTGCCATGCCCAGCACCGGCTCCCGCAACGCCTCCCCCTCGTCGGTCAGCCGATAGCGCTTGATTTTCGAGTTCTGGTCCGGTGGGACGACCTCGATGAGCCCGTCCTTGGCCAGGTATTTCAGCCGTGCGGCGAGAAGGTTGGTGCCGATGCCCGGCAGGTTGGCCAGTAGCTCGTTGTACCGGCACGGCCCGATGAGGAGTTCACGAATAATCAGCAGCGTCCATCGCTCACCGATGACATCGAGCGCACCAGCCAATCCACAGTACTGACCATAGCTGCGGCGCTCATGTTCCATATCCGTTGCCTCTCCGCCCACGTGAGAGGTGGCGCGGATAGGACGCTGGCCTGGTCTGGCTGGCGACCGGCGACAACGCCGCCAGGGGCAGTCCCCGGCCGGGGGCCGTGGGGGGCCGTCCCCTCAGGGAGCACTGCGCCGCGAGCCCAGCAAACCTATTCGCGTGATCTCTCACTTCAGTACTATATACGCAACATTGGAGAAGCCCCGGCCTGCCGCCGTAAGACATCGCCCTCGACGGCGGTTTCGCCCTCCCGCGGGAAGCGCGGTTCAAGGCCGACTGGTCAGTGGTGGCCGGCAGATCAAGCTGGTCGCCGCCAGGTCCTCAGTCATGGCGTACCAACCAAGGACGTCGCCGATGTGCAGGTAAGGGGCCGCGGTAGCCTACCGCACATCGCTGATATTTTATATAACACTGGTTCCAGAGAATCGGCCAGCTCGCCGGAGACATCACCATCGCACCCGCTCCGGGCGGATGTCACACGGCGGCCATCTCTGGCCGCCGTGTGACAGTCCTACTCGCCCTTGGCCGCCCGCGGCTCTGGAGACGTGCATCCGTAGCCGACAGCTAATTATCAGGATTCCTGCGTTCGAGCTCCTGTGCGAGCCGTCCCCACGCCTTCTCACACTGCCGGGCGATCCTTGCGATAGTGCCGGTGCGGTGGGGTGGCACCGTATCCGCGAGCTCCACGAGGCGCGCGACCCCCGTTACTTGCATGCGCAGGAGGCGGAGCATTTCCCGCCCACGCTCCGTGTGCCGTAGCGCCGGGTCTTTTGCCAGGCTGTCCATGAGCCTTGAGTGGTCAATTACCGGTGCGGGATCGGGGCGCACGGTAACCAGCCTGCCTATCGGCGCCCCCAAGGGTTCGGAGCCGGATCCAAGAGATGGCAATTCGAGAGCCGCGTCACGGCAGGTCACGTTCCGTGATGGCAACGGACCTTCTCCCCGGTGCATTCGCTTGCGTACGTCATGCGCGGTTCCGATAGATATGCCAGCTTCCTCCGCGATTTCGCGCAGCGAAGCAGTGGGCCGCTGGCTGATGACATCGGCTGCGCGCTGGCGCCCCTGCCGACCGTTGAGCGGGCGGACTCTGCCGTCCACCCCCAGACGCGTGTTCAATCCCGCCTGGGCACCCATCGAGCGGCGGATCATGCCCACCGTCTTGTCGGATAGGCCTGAATATGCGGCTATATACCGATCGGAGAGATCCGGATTCGCCACGATAATTTTTCGCGCTGCCGCCCGTCGGTCTTCCATCGAAAGCGGCAGGCCATGAGTCGTGTTCGCCTTTATAGCCTGCAAAAAGGCTTCTTCATCGCTGCCGTCGAAGAATTCGACGGCTATCGACTCCTGACCCTTCAGTATTGCCGCCCTAAGGCGGTGCATCCCGTCGATTATCACCATCTTCTGGCGATGCACGAGAATTGGCGGCAGCTCTGCATCTGTCTCGGCTAGCCTGAGCGTGTGCTGCTTGTCCTCACCGTTAAGGCGAGGCCAGTCGGGCGACGTAATCAGCAGGGCAATGGGAACGATCTCACTATTCCGCTGCCGCTGCACGATAAATGGCCGCTGGCTGAGCCTTTCGCTGATAGGCGGAGCGGTGCTCAGCTTATTCCGCATGATATCTCCTCGACCCCCCCTCTTTCATTTATTCCCTGCTGAACGGGCCGCTATGGACCCATGATTTTAATAGCATACCTCTGAAGTCCAGTTTCGTTTGTCATGATCAACCGCACTGCGCGAGCTATCGTCGCGGCTCAGTGGGTTTTCAGCTGTTCGGCATCCGGGGCTGTGTTGATAACAAGCCTCCGCCATTGTGCTGATTAGGACTGGACTCCCCAGCGTAAGAATTGCTGGCGTACCAATCCGCCCTGCCACGTGGGTGCAGGTCGAGAACATTCCACACCGGGGATAGCAGATCAATGCCGCGCTGGGCACCGTCGATGAAATTGGCCGGGAGGCCACCAAAGAGTTCACTCAGCCGCGTAATCCGCGTGGGCGTGTCCGTGGACGGGCTACGGGGCCCTTCGACCTGGTCTCGCAGCGCCCGCTCCATCTTTGCCACGTCAAGCCGGGCGGCAATGTACTCGGCGCTCGTTCCTCCTGGCCATATCGGCCGCACGCCTGTTTCCTCCGCCTCACCCATCGAGGCTGCTCCTCCTGGATCGCTCGCTGTAAGGACATGCACCCGTTCACAGTACGTTATCTGAAAGTCACATCAACTGCCGAACAGCCCGCGGTTCAGCACCGGACGCGCTACCTCTTGAAAGTCGATGCCGGGATCAAGGTCACGAATCGTGCCCTCGATGACCAGGAGGGATAGCAGCGGGAAAATCAGCTCGGGAGCTGCATGGATGCCATGCTTACGCTGAAGATCGAACATCTCGCCGGCGAAGGCGAGCAGGCTGAAATCTTTCGCGGGCAGACCGTGACTCCGCTCTACCAGCTCAGCCATGAGTGTGATAAATCCCTCACGGTCAGCGCTTTCGTGGGCGCCAACCGAGCTTTCGATCACGATCTCGGCGCACCGGCGACCCCGGCCAACGGCCATGTTGAGAAAGAACTCTGCGAACAGGCGCCTCAGGCGCTCGCTCAGCTGGACGCTGAAGCCCGCATCAAGCACCACGACCTCTCCCACGCGCGTGAAGTACAGGTTGCCCGGATGCAAATCACAATGGACGAATCCGTCAACGAACAGCATGTGGTAAATCGCGGTCAAGGCTGAGACCGCGAACTGCCTGCGCATGGCGGGCGGGCATTTTGCGGCAGACCCGATGTCGAGGTCAGGGATGAACTCCATGACGATGCAACGGGGACGAGATGCTTCCGCATGCACTCGCGGCACCCAGATCCGGGGCACGGTGGAGAGGTTGTCGCGGAGCCGCCGCAGGCTAGCCGCCTCACGCGCGAAGTCAAGCTGGTTGAGCACGGCGCCGCACATGGCGGCCACGACGTCGGTCACCGGCATGCCGCGGAATGCAGGAAGGCGGGCGACCACTGCGGCCCCACGGCGGATCAGCGCGAGGTCGCGGCGCATGACATGTTCGATATCCGGTCTGCGCAGCTTGATGGCCACCTCACCGCCTGAGGGCAGGGTGCCTTTGTAGACGCAGGCGACGCTACCGCTGGCAATCGGACGGGAGTCGATATGACCGAAGACTCCCTCCAGATCCGTCCCGTACGCCTGGTGCAGGCCGCTTCTGGTGCTGACAGCATCCAATGGTGCCACCGAGTCGGCGAGCAGGCACAGTTCGTCGCACAGCACGGCCGGCAGCACATCGCGCCGGGTGCCGAGTACCTGGCCTGCCTTTACAAACGTCGGACCAAGCCTGGTCAGCAGGACCCTGATGCGGCGGTAGAGATGACGAGAGCCCGCCGTGCGGTTGCCCACCGCCATCCGCGCCACGCCTGCACAAAGCCCGGGTGTCAGCACCACGACGATGGTCGCCACAACCTGCACCGCCCGCGCCAGCAGCGCGAGCGACACCCCGACGGACCCGAACCACCGAAGCCCGGGCTTCTCCATTCTCTTCAGCACGCGCCTCAGCCTCCCGCGATGCCGGGTACCTCAATGGCCCTCACCTGGAACGTGGCGTAATCGCAATACCAGATGAGACTGCCATCCCAGGTGATGCCGGTCGGATTGCCGTGGACCGAGATAGACACCACCTCATGATGGTCACTCAGGTCGACGAGATTAATCGTCCCGGCTCGATAATCTGAGTACGCGAGATAGTCGTCCGACACCGTGAGCCCAGCGATGGGATGCCGAACCGGAAAGCTGTCGATCAACCGCAGGCCGTCGGCTCCACGCAGGTCGACGACCCGGAGGTCTTCATACCCTAGCCATACGCCATGCCGGGTCGCCTCCAGGCCGCACAACACGTTTCCTGGCCGCGGATTCGGCAACTCGCGGATCACATCGCCAGAGTCGGGGGCGATTACCCGCAGTACCCGGTTCTCCCCGGCTATCTGCACCAGATTGCCGCCAATGGAGGTCAGGTCGGTACGCACGCCGGGGCAAGGAATCCGCTGCATGATCTCGCCGCTGACGGGATCCAGCGCGGCAATATGATTCTGCACCGCTTCGGAGTACCAGAGATACTCTCCGGTCCAGGTAAGACCGCAGAGCTTAAGCGCACGTACGGGGATGTCACGCACTGTGCCAGCGGCGTAAACCATCACGCTGCCGCCTTTCGCCGCAGGCCGCATTCCAGGGTCCAGTCCGTGACCAGACGTTCGTTCTCCGACGGGCGGATCTTGACCCGCAGCGCGTCACCCACCGCCACATCGGTGTGCCGCAATGGCCAGATCCACACCGCCCAGTTGCAGCCGGGATAGGAAGGAAAATTGGACAAGCTGACGCCCGGCGCGAGTGTCGATTCGAAATATCCGGCGATGGCGTGCAGCCGACCCGGACGGGTAACGGTGAGCGTACGTGATTTGCCCTCAGTAACAGCCGTCGGCTTCGTGAGCAGCATAGGCGGCCGTTGGAAGAAATGAAGCTGGGCCCTGGGCTGGACGTGCTCCTGGACCACGTCGAGCTGGTAGCCGTGGTAATCCTCGTCCCAGATCCCCCAGCCCTCGTCATCGAACTCGATCGCCGTCAGACGAGTGACCAGCGTCCGCGGGATCACGTGTCCGCCGGGACGGAGATTTCTCCGGGCGAAAGTACCGAGGACAGTCATCATCTGCTCCTCTGGCCCGAGATTGCCCATCATTTCGGCGACGACCACATCCGCCTGGACCGGAAGCCGGACTTTGTGAGCAGCACCCTGGATAAGGGTAAGCCTGCCCTTGAGGTCATTGCGCTCAGCGATCGCGCTAGCCACCGCGGCCGTTGCCGGATCAGCCTCGATGGCGAAAACGTGCTTGGCGCCATGCCGCAGCGCGAGCATCGACAATACGAGCATTCCCGCTCCGACGTCAGCCACCACATCACCGGGCCGCACCGTACGTTCGAGCGCCCGGTCGTACGCGTCGATCCTGCGCCGGTCGGAAAGCATGGCCTGGTGCATCAGCAAAAGCCGCTGGTCCATTGTCGCTCCTCATACGGCTCGGCGGGACTGGTCCTATCGGAATTTCAATCAGAACCAGTCCCGCCGAGCGCGTCAAGCGGTGTAACAGAATCAGACGTTCACCGCCGCCGTTTCGCCGACGTGCGCGTCGCGCATCGCCAGCCGGACTCCGGACAGCCGCGCCTTGACCGTGCCGGCCGTGTTGACCAGGGCGGTGTCGGCGCCAGCCAGGCTGAGCTCGGTGCCGGTCGCGTCCAGGTCCCTCAGCTTGCCGGCCACATGCACCGGGCTGACTGAGTACAGGGTGCCGTTCGGGGTGACGATCTCGAACGCAGCATCGATGTGCAGCTCACTCGGGTACCGGACCCGGCTCAGGCTGTCCTCGGTACCCTCGCCGAGCGTACCGCCGGAAGGCCGCGGCCAGCTTGCCCGCAGCATCACGCGACCGCCGAGAGCTTCGCAGTGGCCCTGCATGGCGACCCGGGCCATCTGCGCCAGCACGCCGGCACCATCATGCTTGTCCGGGCCGAACAGCAGGATCTCCGTCCCTGCTGCCTTCCGGTAGTCACCCTCAAGCTCGATGGTCTCCGTCCGGCCGTCAACCTCGACGGTGATCTGGCCTTCGGCGGATACCTGCATGATCATGGAGGGATCCACCAGCAGCGACATGCAAGGCCCGGGACTCGCCGCGAAGAACACCGTGGGCGTGATGCCGACTGGCTCGTTCTGGTCATTGGCCGGGTACCAGGCCTCAGGCAGGGTGGTGCCGCGGACCACGTTCGGCGCCTGCACGACGTCGAGCGGGTCGTCGCCGCGCGGGTTGCCGAGGTACGGACCGGTGAGTGGCTTCTTGTAGGGAGGGATGGAGTCGACGACACCATAGATGTCAATGACATTGCGGTGAGCCAGCCGCAGCGTGCTGGTCTCCAGGATCCCGAATCGCCGGATGTAGAACTCCGCCGGGAAGTTCTTGCCCGGGACGATCTGCCGCACGTGGCCGGTGTTCGGCAGGAATGGGTTGGACAGGATCTGGATCCTGTCGTTCAGCTCATAACTGAACCCCTTGATGCCGACCTCGGGCGCGCTGATGAGCTCGAGATCGAGTTCAGCGTGGCCCTTCTCGTCGACCTTGTGCTCGAAGCCGGGCATCGGCCACTTGTTGAGCTGCACGAACCCGGACAGGTTGATGGTCTCCCGTCGGCCGGCGTAGTAGTCGTCACCGAAGACGACCGTCGCCGCCGCCAAGATGTGCGGACGGATGGGCTTTGGTTCGAGATTGAGCGACTCATAGGTCTCACGAAGAGCACTCAAACCAGACACCTCCAGCGTCTATGAGACTGGTCTGCCATGTTCCGGCTGACATCAGGTCGAAAACCGGAACATATTGAACTATAGCTTTTTCAAGTTAACTGTCCAGCGGACCACTGGGTCCGGCGGGTCCCGCGGCGCGGCACGGCACGGCGGGCACGACGGCGCACCGCGGACGTAGGCGTTCCCGGCGTGCGCAGCCAGGCGAGACGCGGCGCCTGGCGCTCGCGGCGGCATGGCAGGCGCGGCGCTTGGGATGAGATGGTCGCGTGATGCGGGCCGAGCCGAAGATATGGCCTGCGCCAGCAGTACAGGCCGGCCAGTTCCGCTACTGCTCAACCTCGAAGTATCCGCACTCGAACACCGCGCCGGGGAGCGCGTCTTCAGCACCTTCATCACGTCCCGCGGCAGGCGCCCTCGAGCGTTTGGCCGCCGACGCTGGCAGCGCTCCTTGCATCCGGACCGGGATAAGCCGAAGCTTTAAAAAAAGGTATTCTTTGGGAGGCCGGTTGTGTTCGAGCGTTTCACCGACCAGGCGCGGCGGATCGTGGTCCTGGCTCAAGAAGAAGCCCGCATGCTCAATCACAGCTATCTCGGAACCGAGCACATACTGCTCGGACTGCTTCATGAGGGCCAGGGAGCCGAGGCGCTGGAGCGCCTCGGAATCAGCCTGGGCGGAGTCCGCGACCGGATCCAGGAGATGGCCGGCCAGGGAGAGCGCCCGCCCACCGGGCAGATTCCGTTCACTCCGGGGGTTAAGAGAGTACTGGAGCACTCCCTGCGGGAAGCGCTGCAAATGGGTCATGCGTACATCGGGGCCGAGCACATCCTGCTGGGATTGCTGAACGAGGGCGACGATGCCGGGGCTCAGACGCTGCTGAGTATGCACCCCAGCGTCAGCCTGGAAGGGATACGTGAGCGAGTGCTCCAGCTCCTGGACGGAATTCATGGCACGGAACCAGAGGGCCGGGACCTCCGTACGCGTGCGAAGTCGTCCATGTCCCCGGCGATGGACCAGTTCGGGCTGAATCTCACTCAGGCCGCTCAAGCAGGGAAGCTGGATCCGGTGATCGGCCGGGATCGTGAGATCGAGCGGGTGATGCAGATCCTCTCGCGCCGGACGAAGAACAATCCCGTCCTGGTCGGAGAACCGGGCGTGGGGAAAACCGCGGTGGTCGAAGGACTGTCGCAGCTGATCGCCGAGGGCGCGGTACCCGAAACCCTGCGGGAAAAGCAGGTCTATACCCTGGACCTGGCCGCGCTCGTCGCCGGCACGAGGTACCGCGGGGATTTCGAAGAACGCTTGAAGAAGGTGCTGAGCGAGATCCAGACTCGCGGCGACATCATCTTGTTCATCGACGAGATCCACACTCTGGTGGGCGCCGGCGCGGCGGACGGAGCAATCGACGCGGCGAGCATCCTCAAGCCAATGCTGGCCCGGGGTGAGCTCCAGACGATCGGAGCGACGACCCTGGACGAATACCGGAGGCACTTGGAACGGGAGCCTGCGCTCGAACGCAGGTTCCAGCCAGTACAAGTCGCCGAACCATCACTGGCGCAGACGATCGACATCCTCAAAGGGCTGCGGGATCGGTACGAGACCTATCACCAGGTATCGATTACGGACCCGGCGCTGGTAGCCGCCGCCCAGCTAGCCGATCGTTACATCTCCGACCGGTTTCTGCCGGACAAGGCAATCGACCTGATCGACGAGGCCGGGTCCCGGTTGCGGATCCGGCGCACGATCAGACGGCGGGATCTCCTCCAGGACGGCGGGGAGACCGCGGACGCTCAGCGGGTCGCGGACGCTCAGCTGGACACGGATGCTCAGCTGGACACGGATGCTCAGCTGGACGCGGTCACCGAGGATCTGATCGCCGAGGTTGTCGCCAGCACAACCGGTATCCCGGTGTTCCGGCTCACCGCCGAGGAATCCGCACAGCTGCTCCGGATGGAGGCGGAACTTCATAAGCGGGTAATCGGCCAAGATGATGCGATAAGGTCACTTTCCGAGTCGATCCGCCGCATACGGGCCGGGTTGAAGGATCCGAAACGCCCCGGCGGAACGTTTATCTTCGCCGGGCCGTCCGGAGTCGGCAAAACAGAGTTGTCGAAGACTCTGGCAGAGTTCCTCTTTGGCGACGAAGACATGCTGATCCAGCTCGATATGAGCGAGTATATGGAAAAGCATGCTGTCTCCCGGCTGTTTGGCTCGCCACCTGGTTACGTGGGTTATGAGGAGGGTGGCCAGCTGACCGAGAATATACGGCAGAAGCCGTTCTCCGTCGTGCTATTCGATGAGATCGAGAAGGCTCATCCTGATATATTTAACGCGCTGCTGCAAGTCCTTGAAGAGGGACGGCTCACCGACGCCCAAGGCCGGGTCGTTGATTTCAAGAACACGATCATCGTCATGACGACCAACCTGGGCACCGATGGCATATCCAGGGGAGCACCCGTTGGCTTCGCCCCAGTAAGCGACGTTCTCCCCTACCAGGCGATGAAGTCGAATGTCGAGCGCGAACTCAAGCACAAGTTCAGGCCAGAGTTCCTGAACCGGGTGGACGAAACCATCGTCTTCAATCAGCTCACCCGCCATGAGACGGCCCAGATCGTCAACCTGATGATCGCCGGCATCAACGAGCGGCTCCAGGATCGCGACATAATGATCGAGCTCAGAGAGGAAGCCCGGGAGCTGCTCGCTGAGCGCGGCTATGACCCTGTGCTTGGCGCCCGACCGCTACGCCGCACCATCCGGCGCGAAATCGAGGACCACATCTCGGAGATGATTCTCTTCGGCGAGGTTCACCCCGGCCAGGTCATCCATGTCGGCTCAGAAGGGGCCGGTAAGGCGGCGCGACTCACCTTCGCCGCCGACGCCTGGAAGGGCTCCTCGGACCGCCGGCCGCCTATCCAGTCTCTCAGTTACGGGTGAATCCCTACACACGGAGCGGTAACGCACGGAAGCGGGAACAGGACCGGCATCCGGAGGCGGGGCCAGGGCAAGAGACGGAGGCGCACGCTATGCACTGAACCGGGCAGAACGGTGAGCGGGCCCGCGGTGCCCACGGCGGCGGGATCCCGGATGGGAACCGTCCGCCGTTCGTCATTCCAGCAATCGAGCGATGCGACGGCGGTCACGTGGTAGACGCCTGGCCTGATTCCCTCCAGACGCCACGGACCGGGTCGATCGAGAACCGCGATCCGTTCCGGACGTCCCCATGCGGCCGGGCCGGCGAAGACGCCTACCACCACTGTATGCACCGGGGATCCGGCCGGCGTGTCCAGAATGCCGGTGACCGTTCCGGTGGCTGGTAGCCCACTTGGCCCGTTAGGGAACGACATTTCCACCGCGGAGGCACGGTAGATGGTAGGCGGCTTTCCCACGCTAGCCGTAAATTTCCTTGTAAAAGTGCCTACGCTGTGATAGCCGACGCTGTACATGATGTCAGACACACGGAGAGCTGTCGTGTGCAGCAGCCATTTCGCCTGGGCAATCCGTATGGCTGCCAGAAAATTCCCGGGTGTTACTCCAGTCGCGCGGCTAAACTTACGAATGAAATGAAAAGGGCTTAGAGCGGCGACGGCAGCAAGGTCCTGTGTGCTCAGCGAATAACAGTACTGATCGTACATCGTGTCGATAGCGCGACGGATCATCTCATCCACTGGGATCTCCACTTTCGATTACCAAGGCCGTACCCCATATTCACATGCTGCGATCACACGACGTCAAGCGAAGAACATGTCTGTGTGACGAACGCGAACTGAGAAAAGGTTGTGCTCTTTGGGGTTCAAGCCACTTCATAATCAACGGCAGAAGGCAGGCCATAGTCACGCCCTAAAACCGCAACTTCGGAGAAGGTGCGCCCGATCCCCAATGGGATGATCCGGACCAAGTGACTGACTAACGCGGATTGCCGGGCGCTGAAACAGCACCGATCAAGACGCATCAGCTCCGTGATAAGGAGAAGATAAGGAGAAGAGATGCCCATCGGGACCATTTGCCACAAACTTGTAGCGCCTCATCCGGATGAGGTAACATTTGCGCGCCGTGGATTCCAGGCTGGCGACGCGGCCGCGCAGAAGTTGCTTGAGCAAATCGGCGCCTGTTTTCTGGATGGTCTCGAATACGGGATGACCAGCCGGGATATTCCCGAGGTGGCCCGCAGGCTGGAAGAACTCGACGGGTACTTCCGCGGCTTCGGGTATGAGGGCGCGGCAATGGCGCTCGCGTTGCTGGACGGCCTGCTGCCCGGCCGGCGCGCGCGGCTCGACGCTTTTATCAAAGGCCCTGCCGCACGGCACGTCTATATGGCACACGTAGGCGCGGGATGGGCCATGGCGCGGCTGCCCCGCCCATTGCGCCGCCGGATCCGGCTGCGCGATCCGCTGCTGAGCAGTCTGGCGATGGACGGCTACGGCTTCCATGAAGCGTACTTCCGTACCGCGGCGGTTGTCGGCAGGCACGAACGGCCCGCGCATGGAGGCAGCGCGGTGGATCCCGGCGTCGGCCGGGCCTTGTGGTTCACCTGCGGCGCCGATGTCGATCACGTCGCCGCCACCATTGACGGCTTCCAGCCGGACCGCCGAGCCGACCTGTGGTCAGGTGCTGGTCTCGCCGCGACTTACGCGGGCGGCGCCGGGAAGGCGGCACTCATCAGCCTTGCCGAGCGGTCCGGAGGTTACCGTCCGCACCTGGCGCAGGGCGCGGCTTTCGCGGCCAAGGCAAGACTGCTGGCTGGCGTGGCCACGCAACATACCGATGCGGCCACCAGGGCGCTGTGCGGGCTCGATGCCGAGGAGGCGGCGCGGCTGACTGATCAGTGCCTGCCGCGGGATCCCGCGCTCCCGGGCGCTTACCAGGCCTGGCGTCGCGCCATCCGGGAATGCTTCACCGCCATGCAGGACATCCGGAGGTAGGTATGGGAACAAGGATCGCAATCGTCGGCCTGGCGTGTGAATATCCTGACGCATCTTCTCCGATGCGGCTCTGGGAGAACGCGCTGGCACAGCGCCGGGCGTTCCGTCGTCTGCCAGACGAGCGGATGCGGCGCGCCGATTACTGCTCTCCCGATCGTGGTGCCAGGGATCGCTCTTACTGCGAGATGGCCGCGGTCATCGAGGGATACGAATTCGACCGGGTCGCCTTCGCCGTCGCGGGAAGCACCTATCGTTCCACCGACCTGACTCACTGGCTGGCCCTTGACGTCGCCGCACGGGCACTGGCCGACGCGGGATTCGCCGGCGGATCCGGGCTCCCCGCGGATGCGACAGGCGTCATCGTGGGAAACACGCTCACCGGCGAGTTCGCCCGGGCCAACCTGATGCGCCTGCGCTGGCCATACGTACGCCGTACGGTGGCGGCGGCACTGGCTGATGAAGGCTGGGAAGCCGACCGGGTGCAGTCTTTTCTCGCCGGGCTCGAGGACCGGTACAAAAAACCCTTTCCGCCACCCGATGAGGACACCCTGGCCGGCGGGCTGTCGAATACGATCGCCGGCCGCATCTGCAACTACTTCGATCTGCACGGCGGCGGCTACACCGTGGATGGCGCCTGCTCGTCATCCCTGCTCGCGGTGGCCACCGCGTGTTCTCAGCTAGCCGACCACGGGATCGACGTGGCCATCGCCGGCGGCGTGGATCTGAGCATCGACCCGTTTGAGCTTGTCGGCTTCGCCAGGGTCGGCGCCCTCACCGGCGGCCCGATGCGCGTGTACGACCGCGGCGATTCGGGATTCTGGCCGGGTGAAGGCGCGGGCATGGCCATCTTGATGAGGGAGGAGGACGCCGCCGCCCAGGGCCTGCGGCCCTATGCCCTGATCAGCGGCTGGGGGGTGTCCTCCGACGGCCGCGGTGGTATCACCCGGCCGGAGGTGCGGGGTTACCAGCTGGCCATGCGTCGCGCCTACGACCGATCGGGGTTCGGACCGGACACGGTGCCCTATTTCGAAGGGCACAGTACCGGTACCCCCGCTGGCGACGCCGTGGAACTCGAGGCGATCTCCAGGGAACGCCGCGACGCCGACCCCAATGCCGCGCCCTCCGCCATTGGCAGCATCAAGGCGCTGATCGGCCACACGAAAGCGGCTTGCGGGATCGCCAGCCTGATCAAGGCGGTGCTGGCGGTCCACGAAGGAATCATCCCGCCCACCGCCGGATGTGTAGACCCGCACCCGTTGCTGACCGGCGAGCGACCGGCGCTGCGCGCGTCCCGAGGCGAGCGGTGGCCCGAGGGCCAGCCGCGGCGTGCGGGCGTCACGTCGATGGGCTTCGGGGGGATCAACACTCATGTGGTAGTGGAGGAGGCCGTCGGAAGCCAGCCCGGCGCGGGTACCGGGCCTGGCCGCCCCGGGCAGGCCACCGGCCGCATGTCCCTCGCCTCTCTGCTGGCCTCCGCGCAGGATGAGGAACTGCTGATATTCGACGCTGAAGATCAGGTAGACCTCACGGCCCGGCTGCGCCAGGCTGCGGATCTGCTTCCCGCGCTTTCCTACGCCGAGCTGACCGACCTCGCAGTGACCCTGCATGGGCAGTACGCGGGCCGCCCGGCGCGCGCCGCCGTCGTCGCCGATTCGCCGATGCGAGCTGCCGCCAGCATCAGGCGGCTGCTCGATGCGCTGCGACGCGGAGAGCAGCGCCTGCTGGAACCCGAGACCGGCGCATTCACGGGCCAGGTAACGGGGCATTCCCGCATCGGGTTGCTGTTTCCCGGACAGGGCTCCGCCCCGGATGCCGGGCCGGACCTCGGCGGCATTCACCGGCGCCGTTTCCCCCAGGTCGCCGATCTCTATGACCAGGTTGCCTTGCCGCCCGGCCGTGATCCGGCCGCCACCGAAATCGCCCAGCCCCGGATCATAGCCGCGTCGCTGGCGGGGCTACGGATTCTGGACAGCCTCGCCATCGAGGCTAACGTCGCGGTCGGGCACAGCGTCGGCGAGCTCGCCGCGCTGCGCTGGGCAGGCGTCTTCGACGATGCGGCTGCGCTGCGTATCGCGAGCGCACGCGGTGCCGCGATGGCCCGGAGCGCGCGTCCTGACGGTGCCATGGCGAGCATCGGGGCATCCGCGGAGGTCGTTGCCTCGATGCTCAACGGTCATGGGGTCGTCATCGCCGCGCTCAATGGCCCCCGCCAGACGGTGATCGCCGGCCCCGCCGACGCGGTTGGCGCGATCGGGCACCAGGCGGTGCAGCAGGGATTCGCCTGGACGCGCCTTAATGTGTCGCACGCGTTCCATTCCCCGCTGGTCGAACCAGCAGTCCAGGCCTTCTCGGCCCATCTCACGGGAGAACGTTTCGGAGTCCCCCAGCGGCGAGTGATCTCCACGGTCACCGGAGCCGAGCTGTCGCGCGAAACGGACCTGCGGGCCTTGTTGCGGGACCAGATCACCAGGCCGGTCCGCTTCCTCGAAGCGATCACGTCCGCGGGCGAGTCCGGCATCGGCCTGTTCCTGGAGGTAGGGCCCGGCGCCGTACTGAGCGGCCTGGCCCGCGAGGCGATCGGTGTACCTGTCTTCCCCCTGTCCACCGACGGCCGCTCGCTAGGTCCTCTGCTCAGAGCGGCCGCCGCCGCCGTGGTCACCGGTGTCCCGCTGTGTCTTGACGCCCTTTTCGAGAGCCGCCTGGCCCGGCCGCTGAAGCCGAACGGCACGCTACGGTTCTTCACCAGTCCCTGCGAGGCCGCACCCGCCTGCGACCAGCCCTCGACCCAGCTGGAACCTACGGCCGATGGCGACATGGATGTTTCCGCCGGGCCTGATCCGCGGGACGAGGAAACCACGCTGGGGTTGCTGCGCCGGCTGGCCGCGGAGCGGACGGAACTACCGCTGGAAAGCGTTCAGCCAGGAAGCCGCCTGCTTGACGATCTTCATCTCAGCTCGATCACTGTCGGGCAGATTGTCACTACGGCGGCGCAGCAGCGAGGACTCGCGACGATGGCGCCGGTCACCAGCTTCGCCACGGCGACCGTGGCGGAGCTGGCTCAGACCTTGGATGAGCTGGCCGTCACCGCAAACCTTGACGATGACGGCGCTGGCATGGCTCCCGAAGGCGCCGGGCCGTGGATCCGGCCATTCGCGGTCGACTGGGTCAAGGCCGAGCGGCCCCGCCAGCCGTCCGCGCGGATCCCCGGAAAGTGGACCATGCTGGCGACCGACGGCCACCCGCTGGCGAAACCGTTGCTACGCGCGCTGGACCATGCCGGGATCGGCGGTGGCGTAGCGCTCTGTCTTCCGCCCGATTGCGGCGCACAGCATATCGGCCTGCTGCTCGATGCCGCGCGCACAGCACTGGCCGCTGACGGCCCGCAGCGCCTTGCCGTCATCCAGCACGGACGCGGTGCCACCGCGCTGGCCAAGACCCTGCACCTCGAGTCCCCCCAGGTCACCACCTGCGTGATCGACGTCTCACCGGATACCGCGGCAGTGGACTGGATTGTCGCCGAAGTTGCGAGCGCCACCGGGTTTACCGAGGTACGTCTCGACGCGGACGGTGCCCGCCGCGTACCGTTGCTGCGCCCGCTGGACCTCGGCGAACCCGTTCGACCTGCCCTGACCGCCAAGGATGTCATGTTGGTGACAGGCGGAGGCAAGGGGATCACCGCGGAGTGCGCGCGTGCCATTGCTCTCGACAGCGGCACCGCACTGGCGATCCTGGGCAGAGCCGACCCCGCTGCCGACGCGGAGCTGGCCGCGAATCTAGACCGGCTGAGGGAGGCCCGGATCCGGCACTGTTACCTGCGCGCGGATCTCACGAACCGGTCTGAGGTGGCGCGGGCCATCAGGGAGGCACGCGCGCGCCTCGGCGAGGTCACCGCGATCATGCATGGTGCGGGCCGTAACGAGCCCGCGCCTCTCGCCACGCTCGAGGAGGAGGCATTCCGCCGGACGGTGGCGCCGAAGGTCGACGGTCTCCGGACCGTGCTCGACGCGATCGACAAACAGCGGTTGCGCCTGCTGGTCGGCTTCGGCAGCATCATCGGGCGCACGGGCTTGCGCGGTCAGGCTGACTATGCGATCGCGAACGACTGGCTTACGGCGCTGATCACCGAGACGGGCCGTGAACTCGCGGGCTGCCGGTGCTTGAGCGTTGAGTGGTCAGTGTGGTCTGGGGCGGGGATGGGTGAACGGCTCGGTGTCGTCGAGGCTTTGGCACGGCAGGGCATCACCCCCATCTCACCGGACGCGGGCATAGCGGTCCTGCGCCGCCTGATCGGCGATCCAGCAACTCCCCCGGCCGTCGTGGTCAGCGGGCGGCTAGGCGGCCTGTCCACCGTGACATTCGAGCCATCCGATCTGCCTCTGGCACGATTCACGGACAAGGCAGTAGTGCATTATCCGGGTATCGAGCTCATCACCGAGGCTCAGCTCAGCGAATATGACGACCCCTACCTGACTGATCACCGGGTCGACGGCGAGATGATCTTCCCCGGCGTGCTGGCGCTGGAAGCCATGACGCAGGTCGCGACCGCGGTGACCGGCCGGACAACCATTCGTGAATGGAAAAACGTCGAATTCTCCCGGCCCATCATCATCCGGCCGGGTGGCGCCACGACCATTCGCGTTGCCGCGCTGGCCCGCGACGCCAATACCGTCGAGGTAGAGATCCGCAGCAGCGAAACACGATTCGCTGCCGGGCATATGCGCGGCATCTGCACGCTGAGCACCACGCCGCAGGAACGCGTGGAGCCGCCTGCCGCGAGCCTGCTGCCCCTTATCCCGTCCGACCCGGTGGCCGACCTCTACGGGACCCTTCTCTTCCAGGGACCGCGATTCCAGCACCTTGCTGGATACCGGCAGCTCGGGGCCACTGGCTGCCTCGCCGAGATTTCCGGGGGGCGCGATGTTCCCTGGTTCGCCCCGACGGTAGCAAGCCGGCTCGTGCTGGCCCACCCCGGGCCTCGTGACGCCTTCATGCACGCCATTCAGGCGTGCGTACCCGACGCCACCCTGCTGCCCGCCAGGGTTGGCCGGCTGGTGCCCGCCCGTGGACCCTGGCCGGAACGCATGGTGCTTTCCGCGCGAGAGCGGCGGCATGAGGGCCAGACCTACGTATATGACCTCGCTGTCTTCGACGATGCGGGGCGCATCGTCGAGCAGTGGGATGGCCTGCGGTTGAGCGCGGTCAGCAGGCGTGACGGCCGCGGTCCGTGGTTCCCGCCTCTGCTGGGCCCGTTCCTGGAGCGCCGGCTGGCGAGCATGCTGCCAGGAAGGCCGATGCGCGTAGCCGTCGAGCCGGAGGCCACCGGCGAGCGCGCCCCCGCAGCCGAACGCGCCGCCAGCCGCGTACTTGGACGGCCGGCAAGGCTGCGTCACCGGCCCGACGGCCGCGCGGAACCATGGCTCGACAGCGGCCCTCAAGCCCCTGGCGCGGACGCGGGCCCGGAGACGGGGATATCGCTTGCCCATGGCCCGGGGCTCGTCTTCGCCGTCGCCGGACCGGCGCCGCTGGGATGCGATGTGGAGCCCGCCGCCAGGCGGCCCGCCAGTGAATGGGCAGGCCTGCTCGGCAGCGCCCGGCAGTCCCTGGTGCGGCTGGTGGCCGACGAAACCGGAGAAGACGAGACCGTCGCCGCCACACGAGCCTGGTCGGCGACAGAATGCCTGGTGAAAACGGGTAGATCCGCCTCGGATCCACTGACTCTGGCCGCGACTCCCGAACCCGGCTGGGTTGTCTTCACCTCTGGTAGCGCACGGGTCGTGACGTTCGTGACGGCCCTGCGCGGAACGGATGACCCTGTGGTCTTCGCCGTTCTAACCGAAGAGCAGGAGAATCGATGACGCCGTATTTCGAACATCGGCATGTCGTAGGACTGGAAGAGACCAACCTGGTAGGCAACGTCTATTTCAGTCATTTCATGCGCTGGCAGGGGCAGTGCCGGGAAATGTTCCTCCGGGAGCACGCGCCGGAGGTGCTGACCGACCTGGCCGACGGGTTCAAGATCTTCACGGTCAGCTGCACCTGCGAGTACCTGGCGGAGGTTTCCGCGTTCGAGGAGATCTCCATCCGGCTGTACCTGAAGGAACTGACCCAGACTCAGATCGCGTTCGCATTCGGCTACTTCCGCGTGGATGGACCGGCCGAGAGGCAGGTGGCACGCGGAACGCAGCGAGTGGTCTGCATGCGCGCCGCGCAGGGCGAGATAGTTCCGGCACGCGTGCCCGAATCACTGCGCAGCGCGCTGGCCTCGTACCGCCTTGGCGACGACGGCTGACCGGTTCGCCTGATGTTGTCTTGGCGGCTGGGCTACTTCTTCCGTCTCATCCACATACCTTGACCGGGAGGCGCTGATGGGCTTGACCTCTTCCCACGACACCGATGCGGAACCGGGGCGGGCGGCCATCCGGTTCCGCAACCCGGCTGTTTTCTGGCTCGGCATCCTTGCCTGTACGGTTGGCGTTCTCCTTCATCTGCCGATGTATCTCAGTGCCCGCCAGATGGGTTACCGGATGGCCGGCATGACACCTGATCCCGCGATGCTGGCCGGTATGGCCGCCATCGTGGCAGGCCTGGCAATGGCCGCCTATGCGCTAATACCGCCGGGCCGCAAGGACATGAGCGAGCGCCCGCGCATCAGTGCGCTGGGCGACGCGCCGATCACCCGGTCCCACGTGGGGCTGCTCATCGTGATGGGCGTCGCGGTCACCATCGACGTGATGAAGCCGACCACGCTCGCCTTCATAGCTCCTGGAATCAGCCGCGAGTACGGTCTCAGATCGGCACTCAACCCGCATGGCCATCCGCCGGAGGCGCTGCTACCGCTGGCGGGAATCGCCGGAACCGTTATCGGATCCCTTATCTGGGGCTCCCTGGCCGACCGCATCGGGCGCCGCGCCTCCATCCTGCTGGCCGGCCTGCTGTTCACGACGACCGCGATCTGCGGCGCCATGCCAGGATTCAGCTGGAACCTGCTGATGTGCTTCCTGATGGGACTGGGCGCTGGCGGAATGCTGCCCATCACGTTCACGCTCCTAGCCGAGACCGTGCCAACGCGGCATCGCGGTTGGCTCATGGTCCTCATCGGCGGCAACCTGACCGCCGCGTATGCCATCACGAGCTGGCTATCGGGGACTCTGATCCCGCACTATTCGTGGCGGATTATGTGGCTCATCGGCCTGCCGACGGGGTTGCTCGTGATTCTGCTCAACCGGTGGATACCGGAGTCGCCGCGGTTCCTCCTCGGCGCCGGGCGCACCGGGGAGGCCAAGGCGATAATGGACCGGTATGGCGCGAGAATTGTCGCCGTTTCCGGTGTGCCGTCACAGGAGGCGGCGTCCGGCGGCTACCGTCGCCTCTTCGGTCCCGGATACGCCGGGCCGACAATCGCTCTGATCTTGCTTGGGCTGGGCGTCGGCTTGATGACCTATGGCTTCCAGCTCTGGCTCCCCTCGAACCTGGAGCAGATCGGTTTCACCGAGGTCGGCTCGAGCCAGATCCTCCGTGACTCGGCACTGCTCGGATTGCCGCTTAACATTCTCACCGCGTTCGCCTACGGCTTCTGGAGCAGCAAGAAAACCGTCATCGCGCTTGCCGGGCTGTCGACGATAGCCCTGGTCGGCCTGGCGCTCGCGGGCCGTCAGCTGACGGGCGACCGGCTTGCCCTCTATGGGCTACTTGCAATTCCGCTCTGGGCCATGGGTTCCATCGTCGCGGTCCTCGGCGCCTACAGCTCCGAGATCTATCCCACTCACAACCGGGCTCGCGGCTCGGGGATTGCCGCCGGAGCCAGCAAGGCTGGCGGTGTCGCGATCATCGCTCTCGTGGCGATGTCGCTGGCCCCGCCGTCCCTGGCCACGACGGCCCTGATCGGAGCGGTACCACTGGGCATCGCCGCGGTGGCGGTCTCCATCGCCGGCGTCGAGACCCGGCAGCAGAGCCTTGAGGAGATCATCGAGACGGTGCTGCCGCAGCCTTCCGTCGCAGGCACCCGGCGTACCGGACCGTGATCGGCATGGCCACCGAGGACGTCACGATGACGCGGCCGGTCGAGCCGGACAAGTTCCGCCGCGCCCTGGCTCGTCATGCCGCGAGCGTCGCCGTCGTGACGGGACCTGGCCCGATCGGGCTCACCGTGACGTCGTTCACCTCGGCGAGCCTGGAGCCGCCACTCGTGTCCCTGTACGTCGCCCGGTCTTCGGCCACGTGGCCAGCTCTCCGCATTAGCAGGGCATTCGCGGTCAACATGCTCGCCAGCGACCAGGCAGACATCGCTGCCAGGTTCGCCGAGCGCGGTGCGGACCGATTCGCCTACCCGACCCGATGGCGGCGCGGGCCGCTCGGTGTCCCGTTCCTGGAGGGTGCCGCGGCGTGGGTGATCTGTGAACGGTACCAGGCCATCTCGATCGGCGACCACTGGCTGCTCATCGGCCTCGTCATCGACACAGAGCTAAGTGATGGCGCCCCGCCGCTGCTGTATCACCGTAGAACATTCGGGCGTTTCCATGAGCACAGGCCAGCAATATGAGATAAAACCCGCGACCGAACTCTTGTAATATCAGAATGTCACTTTCAGCCGGATGCCTTCGCGTACGGCAACCCGGTAATCTGCCACCAGCTTTCTCATGCTGGAAACGTCACTACGGCTCCGTGGAGATGATAATGCCGCTATCCGCTAGGCGCAGGGTGCGTAAATACACCGCGGGCATAAGTGCCGTTGCCCTTGTCGCCGGGCTGTTCTATGTAGCGAGAGAAGCCGTAGCTTCCGTACCGCCGGGACAGGCACACCAGATAGCGGCGGGCTACAAATTCAAAAGCATGCCTATTGCCATGCCGGCGGGCTATCATCCGAAACAAACAGTCCGGCAGGTGAATCCCGCCTATGCTCACCTCCGATCGTGGATTTCGTCAGTAGGGGCGGGCATCGCGCTTACCGACCTCACCGGCAGGAATGTCGCCGATGATCTATGCATCGTCGATCCGCGGACCGACTCAGTAATAGTTACATATGCGCCTACGGCCCCGGCCTCCGACCGGTTTACCCCGTTCATCCTCAATCCCGCGCCACTTCCCATGGATTCAGCCATGGCGCCCATGGGATGCGCACCGGGGGACTTTAATGGCGATGGCCGCATGGATCTGCTGGTCTATTACTGGGGCCGCACCCCAATCGTCTTCCTGGCGCGCGCCGGGGTCAGCAGGCTGTCTGCCGCAGCATACAAGCCTACAGAGCTCGTTCCGGCGGTATCGCTCGACGGGAAGTATAACGGACCGCGATGGAATACTAATTCCGTCAACATCGCTGACTATGACGGTGACGGACACCCGGACATCCTCATCGGAAATTACTTTCCCGATTCGGATGTGCTAAATCCTCAGGGCCTGGATAACGTGGTAATGAACTCCTCCATGTCTAATGCGAGAAACGGTGGCGGAGATTACGCGCTGCGCTGGGACGGCGCCACGGCCGGATCGGATCCGTCCGTTCGATACGTTCCTGTCAATACGGCGATCCCTTATAGCGCGTCTACCGGATGGACGCTGGCAATCTCGAGCGCCGACCTCACCGGCAACGGCCTGCCCGATGCATATATCGCGAATGACTTCGGCCCAGACCACCTGCTCTACAACAGGTCCACTCCAGGTCATATAAGCTTCACTGAAGCAGTTGGCCAGCGGACGCCTACCACACCGAAGTCCTTCGTGCTCGGCAAAGACTCATTCAAGGGCATGGGAACCGACTTCGCTGACCTGGCAGACAATGGACGTTTCGACATACTGGTTAGCAACATCGGGACATCCTGGGGCCTAGAGGAGAGCAATTTCGTCTTTATGAATCAAGCGCGCAGCGGCGCCCAGATGCAGCAGGATCTAGCCAACGGTTTCGCGCCATTCGATCAGCAGGCAGAACAGATGGGCATGGCCTGGACCGGCTGGGGATGGGACGTCAAAACGGCTGACTTCCGTAACAGCGGGGAGCTTGACGTCGTCCAGACCGACGGGTTCGTCAAAGGGTCCATCAACCGCTGGCCCTGGCTACAGGAAATGGCCATGACCAACGACGATCTGTATACCAACCCGGCAACGTGGCCGAACGTGCAACCTGGCGACGACATCGCGGGTCATCAGGCCCTTGCCTTCTATGCCAAGAGCCCCAGCGGCCGGTACGTGAACATAAGCAGCGAACTCGGCCTTGCCGTGCCGACCCCGACCCGGGGCATCGCGATCGCCGATACCCAGGGGGACGGCGCGCTCGACTTCGCCGTGGCCCGGCAATGGGCGGCACCCGCTTTCTACGCCAACCAGTCGCCGGACCGGGGCCACTACCTTGGCCTGTGGCTGTACCGTCCCCCGTCCGGCGGCTACCAGCCGGATGGGCTTCAAGGACCTGGAAGTCCAGCGTACGGGGCTACCGCACGGATCGTTCTCCCCGGCGGCCACACCCAGATCGTCCAGCTCGACGGCGGAGGCGGGCACAGCGGCAAGCGCAGTTTCGAAGTGTATTTCGGGCTCGGGAGCTATCGCGGTCCGGTGCCGGTGCAGCTTCAGTGGCGGGATATGCGGGGCCACCTGCACCGTCAGACCCTCTCCCTGACCCCGGGCACCCACGACCTTGTTCTCACCAGCACCGCGCAGGAGGTATCAAGCCGATGACCACGACAGCACCGGCTGGGGCCGCCACGACCACTGCGCCGCCGGACTCACCGGCGGCCGCACGGCCGGCAGCCAAGCCGGCATCGGACGCCCGCTACGTCGCGCTGCGTAATTTCGCGCTATCGCTCACCGTCTTCAACATCCTCGGCTACACGCTGCTGGGTTTCGAGCAGCCGTGGCTGTGGCCGATACTCGCCGTCGCCGTCGGCTATACAACGGAAATCGTGTTCGAGTTGATCAGCGCCTGGGCGGAACGGCGCTCACCCCGGTTCCGCGGGAATGGCGCACGTGGAGTGCTGGTGTTCCTACTTCCGGCGCACATCACCAGCCTTGCCGTCAATATGCTCCTCTACGCGAACAATCAATTCTGGCCTGTACTGATGGGCATCGTCGTTGCGGTGGCCCAGAAGCACGTGCTGAAGGCACCGGTATATTACCGGATGCGCCATTTCATGAATCCTTCGAATTTCGGAATCTCAGTCGTACTGCTGGCTTTCGGCTCGTGGGTGAGTATTGCGCCACCCTACGAGTTCACCGAATGGGCGAACAGCTTCTTTAGGCTCATGATCCCGATGGTGGTTATCACGGCCGGCACGGTGATCAACGCTACGCTCACACGCAAAATACCGCTCATCGTCGGATGGATGGGATCATTCGCCATCCAGGCGCTGGTGCGTCACTGGATATGGCACGTGCAACTCTTCACGGCCCTCGGGGTGATGACAGGTACAGCTTTCATACTGTTCACCAATTACATGATCACTGATCCGGGCAGCTCACCTGTGAAGCCTCGCGCCCAATTCATGTTTGGCAGCGCTGTCGGCTTCGTTTATGCAGTGCTCATGCTGTTCAACGTGGTCTACACCCTCTTTTTTGCCACCGCGATCGTGTGCGCGCTCCGTGGCCTGGGCTGGTGGCTCGCATACGCGCGCAAGCGCAGGAGGGACAGGCTCGCAGCCGCGGGTGCTCACCGCGGTGCGCCCGGAGAGGCGCCTGGCAGTGATCTGGCTGAAAAGCCAGAACGCACCGATATCGGCGCAGCGGCAACTGACGCATAGTGTCTCAGGTAAAGTTGTTCATCCAAGAGAACCTGCTCCCCATACAGAGTTTGAGAACCAGGTCCCCATGCCAATGAGCTACGAGGTCAAGCTAGAGTGCTGCTCAAGTAATCCGAATATTACAGCGGCTGGATGTCCGCGCGGCGGGTCGCTCAGATTACCGCGGTAAATCGGGGTTCTGTGGTGACTTTGGTGCAATGTGAACGTTCCAAAACAAATCGCAATTGTCGCCCCGCCGGGCCAGATTCAAACAGTAGCCATACCGCGTTGCGGCGTGTCGTGGAGAGTGCCGATTTTGCCCGGATGTAACCGTTATGTGACGGCAGCTGCGGTGGACGACGTGGGAAGAAAAGAGCCTCGCGGAAGAAAGGGCGCCGGTTTCCGGCACCTTTTCCTCCAGAGGGCTCTTTCTTCCCACTGAAGGATGGCCCATGTGTCCGCTATGTGTCGATACGCGTAGTTCACCCAGGCTGTTCAGCGCACTCTTACAAGGACGACATGCCCGGCATGCCCGCAAACGCACATTATTTTGGAACGCGCACATGGTGCACCAAGTCACCACGACGCCCGGATCAGCCAGCTTCATGAAACCTGCCCAGCGAATCAGCGAAGCCGGCGAAAGAGACAAGAGCTGCACGGCCAGCGGGTCCAGCCCGCTACTGACCAGCGGTGAGCTCAAGCTCCAGGCCGAAGGTGTTCGACTCCTCGACAGTGATAACGCCTTCCTTGCCGCTCTAGGCATAGCCGGCCCGTGGACCCGGCCCTGGGGCAGCGATCAGCTGGCCGGGACGGGATCTCAGCGGCCGCCACCACGCACTGTTCTCGCGATACCACGCCACTGTTTCGGACAGGCCGGTAAAAAGATCATATCCCGGGAAAAAGCCAAGCTCGTCCATGATCTTACTCTGATCAACGGCGTAGCGCCGGTCGTGTCCCTTACGGTCCGCCACGTAGGTAATCACGCTCTGGTCGGCACCCAAAGCATCTATCAGAAATCTGGCCAGATCCAGGTTCGTAAGCGCGGTTCCTCCGATGTTATAGATTTCCCCGGCCCGGCCATTGGCGAGGATCAACTTGATCGCCAGGCAGTGATCGTCTACATGAATCCACTGACGAACATTGAGGCCGTCGCCGTACAACGGCAGTACGCCCCCATCCAGTAGTTGCGTCACGAACAACGGAATTATCTTCTCTGGAAATTGGTAAGGTCCGTATGTGTTTGAGCAGCGACTGATCCGCGCATCCATGCCGTGTGTCCGGTAATACGAGAGCGCCGTGAGGTCCGCGGCTGCCTTCGACGCGGCATACGGCGAGGTCGGACGAAGCGGAGCCGATTCATCCGTCCAGCCGCTCGGTACCGAGCCATAGACCTCATCCGTGGAAACCTGGATAAACGGCTCGACCTGGTATCGAAGCGCCGCCTCCAGCAGAACCTGCGTGCCGAGTACGTTGGTTACGGTGAAGACCCGAGCATTTTCGATAGATCTATCGACGTGGGACTCCGCCGCGAAATTTATGATCGCATCGTGTCCTGGTACGACCTCGTTGACCAGACCTGCATCACTTATATCACCGTGCACAAAGCTAAGCCGCGCCGACCGGCGAACCGGCTCCAGGTTGCTCATATTCCCGGAATAGGTCAGCTTATCGAGCACCGTCACGTGATAACAGTCATCCTGCTTCACCGCCGGATGGAGAAGCTTGCGCACGAAGTGCGATCCGACGAATCCCGCACCGCCAGTCACGAGTATCTTCATGTAGGTATTATGCCTGCCCCTATGCAAAAATTGCCGGTGTCAGGATTACGCATCACAAGCCGAGGAGAGTTGAATGAAAGCGCTCGTCCTGTCAGGTGGCTCCGGAAGCCGCATGCGGCCCTTCTCACATACATCAGCCAAGCAAATGATTCCAGTTGCGAATAAGCCGGTGCTGTTCTATGCGCTCGAATCAATAGCTGGCGCCGATATCAAAGAAGTTGCGATAGTCGTCGGTGACGCCGCGGCGGAGATCCGTCACGCGATCGGCGACGGGTCACAGTTCGGCCTTGCGGTGGACTATATCCACCAGGAGCGGCCGCTTGGTTTGGCGCACGCGGTCGCTGTTGCCCGCGACTGGCTAGGTGACGAGGACTTCCTCATGTATCTCGGTGACAATTTCCTCGAGGACGGTATCCGGGCACCTGTCGAGCGTTTCCGCGAGCAGCGGCCATCGGCGCAGGTGCTGCTGACGCGCGTGCCGGATCCATCTTCGTACGGTATCGCCTACGTGGACGACGCCACCGGGAGGATCACCCGGCTGGCCGAGAAGCCGGCCCATCCGGCCAGTGACATGGCCGTGGTCGGCGTCTACTGTTTCTCCCCGGAAATTCACCAGGCAGTGCGCCGCCTGACGCCGTCTGCCCGGGGAGAGCTGGAGATCACTGACGCCATACAGCTGCTCATCGACGACGGTGCCACCGTCCGGTCCGAAACGATCTCTTCCTTCTGGCGGGACGTTGGCACCGTGACAGGCGCGCTCGAAGTCAACCGCGCTGTACTGGACCGTATCGCGTCGCGCTTCGACGGCCACATCGACCATGCCAGCGATGTGTCAGGTCCGGTGATCGTCGAGGCTGGCGCACGGGTCGCATCCTCCACGGTGATCGGACCCGCCATAATCGGGCAAGGTTCACATGTCGTGGACTCTGTTGTCGGACCGTACGCCTCGATTGCCGACAAGTGCGATATATCAAGCAGCATCATCGATACCTCGATCGTCCTCTCCGGCACCATCATCGCCGACGTGACGCGCATCGCCGGGTCATTCATAGGCAGGGACGTGACGCTCGTATCGGCGGGCATGTCCCGCGCCCATCGCCTGGTGCTCGGCGACCACAGCTGGGCCGATCTGCCGGCCTGACTGACGCCAGGGGTAGCGTGGGCGTGGATAGCGAACGGATCAGATCGGGCCGGCGATGAGGTTGCCCGGGGCATCCGGGTCGTCGCTGAGATAGAACTCTCGCTGGGCCTCGATGTACTGCTGCGTTGTAACGTAGCCGTCACGGTCCCTGTCCAGCACGTCGAAAGCCACCTTCGTATCGTCGTCCGACATGCCCCCCTGGGCCTGGCCAGGATTCATCTCCTCCGCTGTCAGGCGGTTGTCATTGTCCTTGTCGGCAGCCCCGAACACCGCCATGCTGAACGGAATCGCCGCCCGCTCCACGAAGATGGGAAACGCCGGGTCATCGGCCCATGAGAGCCAGTCCTGCATTGTTATGCGCTTGATGCCGTCCGCGCCGGTCGTACCGGGCATTTCACGAAATACCTTCTGGCCTGCGGCATGAATGGCGGTCCAGTCTGGCGACCGCGGCGGGAGGTCGTATATATCACACCACATCTGCGCCAGGGCGATGACGTCCGTATCGTAGATTACGTCATCATGGTCCGCGTCTATCGAATAGAAGGACTTCTCGAGCTTGCGCCGCCTGAGTTCTGATGGCATTACACATTCTCCTTTATTGGATCGCTCGACCGTTGCACTTCGGGGGCGGACGGCTTGATGAAGTAAGTAAATGGCAGGAAAACGACGAGAACCACCATGGCAGCTATAAGTATTGTGTGCAACCCTTGAACGTAGGATTGATGGGCCACCCGGGTAATGACCGCCAATTCCGGGTGCGCTACCTGAGGAAGCCTCGGGCGAGATCCTTGCGCGATTGCCTCACTGCTCTTGCTGACGAGCGCGGCGGCCGGCGCGGGAACGCCCGCGCCGGCTAGCCGGCCAGCGAGATCACCACGAACGATAAATGCCATCGCGGTACCTGTAGCCGCGACGCCCAGGGCGGGGCCGAGGCTGCCCATTGTCTCCGCGACGCCGGAGGCGACGCCGGCCACCTTCTTGGCCGCGCTGCTGACCACCGCCTCGATGCCGACCGGCACGGTGAAGGCCATGCTGAAGCCCAGCGTTACCAGGAAGGGCCAGGTGGATCCGTATCCGCTTCCAACCGACAGCCGGGACAGGCCGTAGAAACTGACCAGGCTGAAGAGGATGCCCAGTGCGAGCGGCGGCCGGGGGCCGACTTTCTGGTTGAGCACGCCGCCCAGGGGGGCGGCGGCGATGCCCGCCACCGAGATGGGCAGCAGTTCCAGGCCGGTGCGTAGCGGACTGGCTCCCTGCACGTTCTGGAGGAAGAGCGAAAGGTAGAACCACAGCGCGAACATGAGCCCCGAGGCGCACAAAACGAGCAGGCAGCCTGCTACGAAGGATCGGGAGTGGAAGATCTCAAGCGGCAAGAGCGGTTCCCGCGTCGTACGCTCGCGCAGTACGAACAGCGTGGCGAAAAGGACTGCGGTAACGAAACACACGATGGGCAGCAGGCCGTCCCATCCCTCGTCCGCAGCCTGATTGACGCCCAGCGTCAGCATGGAGAGCGCCACGGCGAGCAGGCTGATGCCAGGGACGTCCAGAGAGCGCTCCGCGTCCTGTGGCGCGCTCGACGGGATCAGCAGGAGCGTGAGGACGAAGGCTACGGCGCCGATGACCACGTTGATGAAAAAGGCCCAGCGCCATCCCGCGTATTCGACGACGATTCCGCCAACGGACGGTCCGGCCGCCGAAGACAGCGCGAAAACCCCGGTGAACACCCCGATCGCGATCTTGAATTTGGTCGCGGGGAAGGTCAAGCGCAGGATCGCCAGGGCGGAAGGAACCAGGCTCGCACCGCAGAGCCCCTGCAGGATCCGGAAGGCTATGAGCATCCCGATGCTCTGCGAGAGGCCGGCCAGAACCGAGCTGAGGATGAAACCGATTATGCCTGCCAGAAAGATGCGGCGGTGACCGTAGCGGTCACCGATCCTGCCTACCGCCACCAGCGATGCGGCGTAAGCGAGCATGTAGCCGGTTGTGATCCACAACAGCTCGGAGAGTCCTGTGTGCAAATCACGGCTGATGGTTGGGCTGGCTACCGTGACGATCGTCGCGTCGACGCCATGCATCATCGTGGCGAGCGCAAGCGCGATCAGACCGAGCCACAGGCGGACTGGAACCTTATCCGCAGGCTGCTCAGTGGCACTGCCGGTAACAGCGGCGCTGATATTACCTGTCATGTCCGCCGAATCCTCCTCCGTGGTTGACCCGTCCATCTCGCAGCCGCGACGGCTGGCCGGTCAGCGGGCCAGCCCGGCGCGGCAAGGGGCGCGTATACACTTAAAATAATATAGCGCTACTCTCCGGAGCCGCACTGGTAGACCTTACTGTAAGCGTGATCGCGGCGGCACCGGACAGGGGCTGAGGAATCAGGCGAGGATGCTCCGCAAGGCCGCGATCAACGTACGGGCCTGCACGTTCAGGTGGTAACCAAGACCGGTTAGCTCCGTGGCAGCCCCGAAAGTAACCCAGATGTAGTCGTCAGGCGGCTGCGCGGCGAACTCCTCATCAGCCTCCAGAATCATATAGCGACTTCGTGCGTGATAGAAGCGTCCGCCTTCCTCAGACTGGACCGCGTCGTAGCGGATCCGCTCGGCGGAGGCTGCGAGGACCCAGCCGAGGTACCGCGGTGGAGGTCCCTCGTCGCCGCCTGGAACGCACTGAACGGTAGGTGCCAGTTCGGCGACGTCGATCGTGCCGGCCTCCACCCGGCCCTGCATCAGCAGCCGCGTCTCGCCGACGGCGCGGCAGATTACCAGCGCGGCCAGGCCGGCATCGACCGGGCAGAGCAGCGGCTGCGTCCAATGACCGATCTCACGGCTGGCGGCCTCGACCCGCACTCCGCGTACCGTAAAGCGCCGCCGCTCGACATGGACGATCTCGTCCGGGAGCCGTCGCCACTGTTCGACCCTGTCGCAGGGAATGATCTCCTGGACCAGTTCCTTCCGGCTCCTGAAATCGGCGAGCCAGTGCAGAATCCGGCGAACCGATCGCCCGGTTGTGCAGAGCCCGGCGCATCCGGCTCCATTGGCCGACGCGTTATGGCCGGATGCTACCGGAATGCAGGAAAGCACACTGCGGGCGTTCATATTGACCACGTCGTCGTTGCGGAGCTGACGCAGAATCTGGCCGAGCGTTAGCCAGCAGAAGCCGTCACGCTCAGGCACGTGGCCAGGTATGTGGACGACGACGTTGCGGTTGCGCTTGCGGAGACACCACGCGCCGTGCTCTGACTGAAGCGAGTCAACGAGGACGTGCTCCTGCGAGGTGAACAACTCCAGGTAATGCGGCTTGCGTCCGCCGTGGACGGCGGCCCCGTTGCTCCGGGTCGCCTGTACCGTAGGGGCGAGTTGCAGGAGGTTGGCATAGCCCGGCTCCATCTTCGCCTGCATGAGGAAGTACAGGACGCCCCCGTACTCCTTGGTCACGATCCCAAGGAGGCCTATCTCAGGCTGATTGATGATGGGCTGTGACCAGGCGGCGATCTCGGTGCGCACGCGCAGCCCCTGGATGGCGAAAAACCGGCCGCTGACATGACGCAGGTCTCCGGTGCCGGGCTCGAACCGCCAACCCGTCAGCTCGCTGAACGGAACACCGGTGACCTCGAAGTCGTTATCCCGGCGGCGCTGCTCGAGCCAGTCGTGGATGGCGGCGTTGGGCATGAACAGGCCGTCCGCGGCGAGGGCGGACCGGGTGAAGAGCTGCGTCAGCGCGTCGGGACCGGCAATCCCGACGCCCCTCATTCCGGTTTATGCCCGGTTATGATCACATACCCGATCTTGTCGTGGTAGATCGGCAGGAGATGCCGCATCGCCTGCTCCTGCCCGTCAACCTTGTCCTTGCCGATAGCGGCCTCCAACGCTGGCCTCATCCGTGTGAGGCGCTCGAAGTAGGCGGGATATGACGGTCGTATCCGATCTCCGCAGGAGACCGCCTCGTCTATTGTCAAACCACAGCTACGGACTTCTTCGAGAATCGACGGAACGGGCTGCGGCGGAATCATGCTACCGCCATGCAGGATTTCGATCTCCTGACTGGAGAGCGGCGCCTCCGCGGTAAAGTCCGTGAGTACGGCACGGCCGCCAGGCTTGACCACTCTGACCATTTCACGAAGCCATTGCTTTCGGTCCTGAGCATGCTGCAGCGACTGAAACATAAGAACCGCGTCGAAAGAGTCATCGGGATAGCTCAGTGCCGCGGCATCGCCCAATTCGACTCTAACCTGTCCCCGAAGACCGGCGAAACCTACCAGCTGAGTTCCTGCGTTCACCTGCCACTGACTGTTCGTGACGCCGGTGATGTCGGCGTCCGTGCGCTGGGCCAGCCTGATGGCCGGCATCGCCACTCCGCAGCCAATATCGAGCAGGCGCTGACCTGGCCGGAGCTCCAGCTTGCCGACAACCACGTCGGTGCATCGGTTAATAGCCTCAAGCAACGGTGTACGGTCATTCTCGTCGAGCCAGTAGCCAACGTGAATACTGCTGCCCTGAACCTCGATCAGCTCGGCCATTTCGTCATAGAGCTTGCTGACGCCATTGCTCCAGGTCTCTGTCGCGGTGCTCATATTCCCTCCTCAGTAGACGATCATTTTAAGACGCATTCGATATATAACCCGCGGAATCAGGGAAGGCTGGTCAACCACTGAACAAGTTCGGCGGGCGACGGCCGAGAGGCAATTTCAGACTGGAGCTCTTCCGCCACCGTGCGCAGGTTTCCGTTCGTAATCAGCCCGTTGATGGCCGCCGCCGTGAGCGTCTCGGCGTCCACGACGTAAGCGGCGCCCTGCGAGCGAAGCAACTCGGCATTGGTGTACCGCTCCGGGCCGTTCGGCAGCACCATCTGCGGAACGCCCAGTGCACAGCATGTCATGGTCGTGCCGTCGCCGCCGTGATGGATTGCCGCCGAGCAGGTGCGCAGCAGCGCGTTCATAGGTATCCAGCCGACAGTCCGCACGTTCGACGGCATGTCGTCGGGCACGCCGATCGGCGCGTCGCCCAGGGCGAGGATGAATTCCGCGTCTACGTCGGCGGCGGCGGCGATGACCCGTTCGATCGGTCCGAATCCCTGGACTTTGGGCAGCATGGATCCGATGGTGACCGCGATCCTAGGCCGCTTCGCGGGGGTGGCCAGCCAGTCTGGCAGCACACCGCCACCGTTGTAAGGGACATATCGCATGACCCGCTTCAACGGCGGACCGTCGGTGAGGGCCGACGGCGACGTCGCGATGGTCTCTATTCCTTCGGGGACCCGTAGCCCATGGCGACGGAACGCGACGGCGGCAGGCAGCTCGCGGAGCATTTCCGGCAGATACTGGCAAAGGCCAGTTCCGAGCGCCACCGCGGGTATGCCGAGCTTGGCCGCGACAAGCGGCCCCACGCCGAAAATAGGATCGTATACCACAAGCTCTGGCCTGAGACGCTCAGCGAGCGCCACGTGGGAGTCGACATACGGATCCCATGACGCCACAATGGCCGGTTTTCGCTCCTTCATTTCCTCAATGGGCGAGCCATTGAAGGGCTTGAAGAGTTCAGGCAGGTCACGAACGAATCCCGACAGCATGCCGAGTGTGGTCAGGCCCGGCAACGCATCCGTTGCGATGAGCCCAGCCTGGGTAACCGTAAGGCCATCCCCGCCCGTGACGAACGTGACGTCATGGCCCGCCGACCGGAGCGCCCACGCGAGTGGCACCATCGGGAATGAATGCCCTATCGCTGGCGCCGGTATGAAGACAACTCGCATGCCCGGTATCTTCCAGTCGATCGGCTTTCAGCGCAAGTCACTTTCATACGAGTTCTCTGCATACCAGTCACCGCGCCCTGTCGGCAGCAAGTCAAGGATGTTCCAGACCGGGGAAAGCAGGTCTATACCGCGTTGCGCATCGTCAAGAAAGTTCGCTGGAAGGGTATAGAAATGACGAACATCCGTGCCATCCTTCCCCAGCACGCTAATCATCGGGCGTTGCTCGCCGTTAGGCTTCTCAGCGCGCATGTCGGCATTGAACGTCGTACCGTAGCTGGAAACTATGCGCAGGTTATTCCAGGCACGCCGTCGAGCCCATTCGCGCAGTTTGGCGAGCGGCGCCTTCCCGATAACCGCGAATGACGTGTGCTGAGCGATATGAGCAGCGACCCCATTAAAGCCGTCTACCCACATGGAACACATCGGGCATGCCTCGGCGTCTTCGGGACCGAACATGAGATGGTAAACGAGCAGCGTGCCCCGTTCGCCGAAAAGCTCCCTGAGCCGCACCGGGCGCGAGGTGTCGTCCGCGAACAGGTCGGCCGGCCCCTCCTGGAAGGTGTAGTCGCCCAGAACCGCGCCCGGAGGCATCCGCCGCCGGGCTGCCGCAACCGCCTCCACCTGATCGCGAAGTACACGCTCCGCCCTTGCCAGTTCTATCCTTGCCTCGATGTAGTCCTTGCTGGTGCCCACGGGCCACATGGGCAGGATCGCGTCACTCATCATCAAGCTCCAAGCATGATCGTTTTCTTCGGCGGACAGCCGAGGCTGACCCGCCGGTGGGGCTCCGGATCCACGTGGACTCAACCGCGAATCTTCCGAGGTCGAACACCAGACGCCGGGACCAGCCAGGGCCGTACCGTCCCAGCCGGCAGGGACCTCAGACGCTTATGCCGGGTGGTAGCTGGCCGATGACTCGCTCTGGCTTGTCGCGGTCCCTGCGCATGGCCAGATGCAGATCGGCTATCTCGTCTGGGCTGAAGCCCGCATCGGGACTGACCTGGCCGTGAATGCAGACGTTACCAACGAAGATACCCTTCGGCGCGAACTCGTGATGCAGGCACAGAAGGTGAGAGCGCAGTGCGGCTTGCGCTATCCCGACACTGCCCAGCATTGGCACCGGCAGCTGAGCTGAGGCGCCGGTCGTGAACAGCAGGGTGCCGTCACCCGCCTTTTCCATGGCCGGCGCGACGGCGCGTACCGCGGTGATGGCACCGAGCGTGTGCCTGCGGAACGCGTCGAGCGCGCTCTCCGGGGTGGTCTCGAGCGTCGATGTGAACGGGCCCATCGGGCTGTACTCGAGGGTCGTAATCGGTCCGAGTATCTCCCCTGCGCACTCTAGGGCGTCGGTGAGCTGAGCCGGATCGCTGGCATCCGCCGGAAAGGCAAAGGCCTTGATCCCTTCCGCTTTGAGCTCCCGCACGAAGTGTTCCAGACGGCTCTCACTGCGCGCGACCAGGCCGATGAGGTCGCCCTCGCGGCCGAACGCGCGAGCGATAGCGAAGCCGACATTCGGGCCGACTCCGACTACGACCGTGTTCCCCATGATCCAGCCCTCCTTAGCTGAGACTGCTGCTTGCCGCTGCCGACGTAGATACTTTTCACCAGCTAGACGGCCTTGCTGACGGCCGCGACATCCCGGCGGCGCACCTCCATGGGAAGAGCGTCCAGCGGCATCGTGATCGCCGGCTTCGGCCGTGGCCGGTGCCCCGGAACTGAAACGAGACGCCATTGCGCCGTAATCGTGGCCAGGGAAATAATCATTTCAGTCCAGGCGAACTGGTCGCCGATACACCCGTGCACGCCAACTCCAAAGGGCATGAACGCCCCCCGCGGAATCCATCGCGCCCGCTCAGGTAGCCACCGGTCGGGATCGAACGATTCCGGGTCGGAGTGGATTGCAGGATTGTGGTTCAAGGCGTAGAAGCTGTAGAGAACCGACGCTCCGGCAGGAATTCTGTAGCCGCCGAGCTCCGCATCGGACGTGGTGACCCTGCTGAGAAAAAGTCCCTGGGTTCGCACTCGAAGGGTTTCGGTGAGCACACGCCTGGTGTAGTCAAGGCTTTCGATGTCTGCATGGCCGGCCGGCCGGCCCGCCAGCACCTCGTCGACCTCTTCATGCAGCCGCTTCTCGACGTCAGGATGAGTGGCGATCTCGTGCAGCGCCCACGACAGCGTATTGCTCACAGTATTGCTACCGCCGATGAAAAACGTCATCACCTCATCGTGAAGTTGTTTCTCAGTCATGGCGGGCTGGCCGTTGTCATCTCGTGCCATTACCATCATCGACAGCAGATCACCGTGATCGACTCCGCTGTTGCGGTAGTCGCTGATCACCTTGTCGATCGTGCCACGGAGATAATCTACCGCCTCCTGGTATCTGCGATTGCTAGGAGTTGGGAGCCGGGTCAGGAGACCCGTCGTGTCAGTAATACGACGGAAAAGCCCTTCCAAAAGATTCGCCGTTGCTTCCATAAACCGAGAATAATCGAGACCCGAGTCATCGGCGAAGATTACATGTGTCACGTTCGCCAGCGCGAGTTCATCCATCTCACGGTCGATCGCACGGCGCTGGCCGTCCCGCCAGGAGCCCAGCATCGACGCCACCTGATCGCTCATGAGCGACGAGTAGGCGATGATCCGCTTATGGTGGAACGCCGGCTGGATCAGCGCCCGCTGCCGCCGGTGAAACTCGCCCTCGGAAACTCCGAGCCCATTGCCGAACATTGTCCGGAACCGGTCCATCACCGGCCCGCCGCGTGCGAACTGCTTTGGCGCGCGCAGGACCTCGCGTATAAGATCCGGGTCGTTGACGACGTACATATGGGCTCTTCCCATTTGTATCCGTACAACAGGATCACCTGTCTGCAGAGAGAGTAGGAAATCACCCGTGCGCCGCTTCATGGCGAGAGCATGGCCAACAAGCGGCAACCCGCCGGGAGCAATCTTTGGCAAAGGAAGCGTACTGGTCATCAGCGTATTTCTCTTTCTCGCGATCCGCGGACACGGATCATGGCGATCTACGGTTATCCGGCTATCACGATCTACCGGTGATGAGACTAGAAGGCAGTTCCCACGGCCGCATATTAGCAATCCGGCCCAGATCAGGCCATACTCACCGAATGATCGCGAAGGGTATATAACACCCCTGGTTGCCAGGATCCCCCTTCTGGCATAAGATTCCGCGCGGCTCGCTGCTTGCCTGCGGCCAGGATGCAACCCTGATGTTACTAGGGTTGCCCGAACTCACGGCATAAGGCGACTTGCTCTGGGTAGAGTCGCCGCGCAACAGCAACAAAGAGTGGAGGTGTACAGCATTGGCTGACACGAACCTGCAGCTTACGAAGGTTCCTGACGTTAATACCGGCGTCCTGATCCGCCGTCCGGTCGACCAGGTGTTCAAAGCACTGACCGACCCATCGATCACGGCCAAGTTCTGGTTCACCAAGAGCACCGGCCCGCTGAAGACCGGCGCGGAGGTCGAATGGACCTGGGAGATGTACAACGTCTCCGTGCCTGTCGTGGTGAAGGACTTCGAGAAAAACCGCCTCGTCAAGTTCGAATGGGGCCCGGCGCCGGGCGCCACGACGGTCGAGTTCCGCTTCGACGCCCGTAGTGGCGACACCACTTATCTCGCCATCAAGGAGAGCGGCTTCACCGGCGGAAACGGTGACGAGATCGTCGCCAGGGTGGCTGACTCGATGGGCGGATTCACTCAGCTCATCGCCGCACTGAAGGCATACCTCGAACACGACATCATTCTCACGATCGTGGCGGACCGCTTCCCTGACGGCCACGGCTGACTGGGTCCGCTGAAGGGTGTCCACTCCGGAATGATGGTCTGGGGCGGACACCCTTCGTATGTCGTTAAAAAGCGGACGGAAGAGGCTTGCCGGTCTCCAGGAGGGTCTTGGCATTGGCGAGCACCGCCGGCCAGCCACCGGTCGCGGCGAGCCCACCACTGATTGCCTGATACATCATGCTGCCCGGATCGAAGTCGTCATGAATGACCGTGAGCCTGACGGCCTTCACCTCAACCTTGCTGGGTTCTATCTCGAAGGTCACCTTCGAACGCTTCTCGCTCGCGTACCGGGAGAACTCAGCGTCGCCCCAGCTAAAACGGGCAGCATGTTCCGGCTGGAAGAGATGCCAGGTGTACGAGAGCCTCCGATGAGGTTCGGCTATCAAAACTCGCTGGCCGAGATCTTTGAATTCCATATCCGGCGCCCACTGGGTTTTGATTGGCGAACCGGCTTTCCAGTCCGACTCCAGAGCGGAGCCTCCCCAGTACAGGCGCGTCAGAGAGGGCTCGATCAATGCGCGCCAGAGTTCCTCTGACGTCGTACCGATATAGGTAGTGTAGACGAAACGTGGATCATTCATCGTGTTGTACTCCGTGTTCGGCATTTCGTTCTTGGCTTTGCACCATCTTCCTAAATTTTGGCCTCTGATCACCGTCGTCCGCGGCGAGCCACAGGTTGGTGAGGTCGCCATTAAGCACTGGATAGGGCAGCCAATTCTGGACGCGGCCGGAGTGAAACCAGTACTGATAGGCGAATAGGATCGGCACGACCGCGGCGTCGGCGAGGACCTGGACCTCGGCCTCCCGCATCAGCTCGCCAGCGCGAATCTCGTCGCCACTGCGTAGTGCCTCTTCCAGCAACCGGTTCACTGATTCGCTCCGGTAATGACCGAAGTTCGAACCCCAGTCGCCATTTTGCGAAACGGCCCGGCTGTCGAATAGCGGCTGGAGGTACGTGCGGGCATTATTTCCGTACCAGTCCGGCTCCCAGCCGGTGAGCGCGATATCCCACGTGTTGTGGAGCGTCGAGCCGGTCGAAGAGAAGTACTTCGAAAAAAGCTTGTCGATCGGGACCGGCATCATCTCGATCCGGATCCCCGCGCGAGCCATCGCGGCCCCCACCACTTCCGCGGTCTCAGGGTGTATATCGCAATCCCGGAAGACCATCCTCAGCGTAAGGCCATCCGGATAGCCCGCATCAGCGAGTAGTCGTCGCGCGAGTTCCGGGTCACCACGTCCGCCAGCGGTCTGGTATGGATGCACCTCCTGGTGAGCATGGCAGAGCGATGGCAGGACCTGGTCCGCGATGGCGTTGAAAGCCGTGCCGCCCCACACCGCGGATACGGCGGCCTTGTCCACGGCATACTGGAGAGCCATACGCACGGCGCGCTTTCTCACCGCGTGCCCGCCGGCTGCCGTACTGGCAAAGTTGATAACAAGGTAGGGGCTGAGCAGCCCGGCAGGGTATATCTCCAGGCGGGAATCGCCCGTAGCGAGCAACTCGGGCAGCTTTTCCGTGGGGGGCTGGATATCCCACAGCATGTCGGCGGACCCGGTCGCCACGAGTTCGTACGCTTCCTGCTCCGTCAGGCCCTCCCGCACTGTTATGCGGTCGACGTGGGCAGCACGCAGCGAGTCGCTAGCCGGCACCCACGCCGGGTTGCGCTCGAGCGTGATCTGCTCACCGGGCACGTACCGGCGGAGCTGATACGGACCGTTCGACACTATTGCCGCTATCATTTCGGGGCTGCCTGGCACGAGGGCCAAGTATTCGGCCGACGCCGGCGTGGCGAACGGAAGCGCCAGCATGTTCAGGAAGTCGGAAGCCGGATATTGAATAGTAAAGCGTACCTCCGACTCGCCAATCGCCTGGACACCGTTGATGTCGAGACATTCCATGCGCTCGGAGATAGGGTCCCCCGTCCGCTGTGCTTCCGCGAGCGCATCCCGGAAATCGCTCATTCCCGCAATCGTACTCAGGTAATACGGCAAGCCAGGACTGGGCATCCTCGGATCGGCGAGCCGCTTGATGCCCCGGACGACGTCGCGCGCCGTCACCGGCCGGATTCCCGACGGAGCGTTCCAATAGACGCCCTCCTTTAGCGTGAACACGTACGTTCTGCCATCCGTGCTCAACCGGCCATTCTCTATAGTCGGCACCTCGGTGGCCATATCGGGAACGATACGTCCCGCTTCGGCGGGATCCTTCTGCGCAATATATCCAACCAGTTGGCGAGTATACGCCCGGAGAATGCCGCGAGTGACCGTGTGGTAGGCCAGCGCAGGGTCCAGACTATCAACATCCCCCACGCCCACCATCGTAAGCGTGCCACCGCGACGCGGCAATTGAACAATTTTTTGCTCGCTAGGACGAAAACCAGTTATGCGCATTGCCATGCCCACCTCCGAGCCGTCGGGAGGACCGTATGTTCAGCGTCGCGTTGATGTCAAGGAAGCTCGAGATACCCACGATATATTTGTCGTTCACCGGAAGTGTGTGTTACCTTCCACGTCGTCTGTAAGGAGGCGAGGCGCATGAGCGGTGATCGGCCAAGTCGTGGCGGTATTCTGCGTATGTACGGTCCCGGAAGTATGGACCATGTCGATCCAGCGAGTTCCTACTACATGCTGTCCGGGCAGATTATTCGGCTGTTCACCCGCCAGCTGTTCACTTACCGGCCGGTGCGGCACCTGCGGTCCTGGCGACAGGTTACCCCGGTGCCCGACATCGCCACGGAGATTCCAACGGTGGAGAACGGCGGATTGAGCGAGGACCATCTGACCTACAAAATCAGCTTGCGCAAAGGCGTCCAGTGGGACACCGACTCGCCGCGTGAGGTGACAGCGTATGACTTTGTGCGCGGATTCAAGAGGATGTGCAACCCTGTATTCCAAGCCGGTGCCATTCACTATTTCACCAGCACCATCAAGGGGATGAGCGAATTCTGTGACGGCTATGCAGCGGCTGTGCCGGCGGTAGATGCAACGCCTGAAAAATTGGCCGAGTACCAAAACAGCCATGACATCTCCGGTCTGCGCGCGGTCGATGATTCGGTCTTGGTATTCGAGCTCATCCGCCCAGCACTGGATTTTGTCCACATCCTCGCGATGATGTTCGCCTCCCCCGCGCCAGTCGAATACGATGCGCTGATTCCAGACAGCGAGGAGTTCCGGCGTAACGTTCGCTCAATCGGCCCTTACCGGCTGACTCACTACGTACACGGCAAGGAACTTCGCATGGCACCCAATCCCGTGTGGCGCCAGGAGACGGATCCGGTCCGTCATCAGTACCTCGACGGGATCGAGATCACCATGGAGAAGGCGACTCCAGAGGAGGTCGGCCTGCGGATCCGCGCCGACGGAGCCGATCTCTCCTGGGCCTCACCCGTCACCGAGCCCTACGAGTTGAATCCGACGGACCCGGGCAACAACCTCGGCTATGCGCTGAACCCTTACCTGGTGTTCAACATGGTCAGCCCGAATTCCGGGGGGGCAATGGGCAAGCTGGCGGTCCGCCAAGCCATCGCATATGCGATAGACAAATCCGCGGTCGTTGGCATATTCGACAGGCTCAGCGCCGGGACCGTCATGTGGCCCGCACACTCGGCCATCCCTCCGGGCAACTACGGTCACCGGGAGTTCGACCTTTACCAGACCCCAGGTGACCAGGGCGACCCGGAGAAGGCGCGGGCCCTGCTCGCCGAAGCCGGCTATGCGGACGGCCTGACACTGACGATTGTCCACCGCGATGTCGACGCGAACCCCGAGGTCGCCCAATCGATCGCCGCTGACCTCGCGAAGGTAGGCATCACGCTCCGGTTCATCGCGATGGGACACGCCGACTACTATCCGTTTCTCCAGGACCCGGCGAACGCGCGGGCTGGACTGTGGGACATATCGGCCCCGGCGTGGACTCCGGACTGGTTCGGCAACAACGGCCGGGCTTTCCTTCAGCCGATGTTCCAGACGAACCAGGCGCGCGGCACCGGCAACTACGGCTGCTACAGCAACGCCGAAACCGATCGCCTCATAGAGGAGGCGCTCAGCGCGACCGATCCCGCGAAGGCGAGCGCTCTCTGGCATGAGATCGACCTCCAGGTGATGAGGGACGCCGCGATCGTACCGATACTCGTTCACGCGCCGACCATCCCCCATATACGCGGCCAGCGGGTGAGAAATGCGATTGCCATGCCGACTATCGACCGCTGGTTCGATCTGTCGAATCTCTGGCTGGAGACCAGCAGATGACCCAGGTGGCGCCATACGCGCCGGAGGATGACAACGTGGTGGATGAGTACCTGGGGCTCGGCCTCCGGCTAGGCAGGCTCGTAAGCGGCTTCGTCGACTGCTGGTTCGGCGATCCGCGGATCGCCGAACGGGTCCGCGCCGAACCGCGGCCCGACCCCGCGGACCTCGCCCGCTCAGCCGTCGGCCTGCGGGACCGGGTAGCCGATTCGGGTCTGGATGAGCGCCGCCAACGGTTCCTTACCACCCAGCTCAAGGCCCTGGAATGCACGGCGCGCCGCTTGGCAGGCGAGAAGATCGAGTTCGCGGCCGAGATCCGCGCCTATTTCGACGTCGACATCGCGATGGGCTCCCCCGACCGGTATGCGGACGCCCACCGCGCCATCGCGGATCTCTTGCCTGGGACGGAGCCCCTTTCCACCCGGCTGGAGGCTTACCACGCACGGATCCGAATCCCGCCGGACAAGCTGATGCCGACGGTGCAGAGCATCTCCGGTCGCATGGCCGCTCATGTGCGGGACATGTTCCCGCTCCCGGCAGCGGACCAGATCCGGTACGAGATGGTCCATGACAAGCCATGGAACGCCTTCAACCGCTACCTCGGCGGATTCCGGTCGGAAGTCGCGGTCAACGCCAAAGCCGGAGATGCCATCGCCGCGTTGCCCACGATTATTACTCATGAGTCTTATCCGGGACATCATACCGAGCACTGTATAAAGGAGTCGGAGCTGGTCCGCGGGCGCGGCGAGGAAGAACACACGATTTCCTTGGTAAACACGCCCCAATGCCTGCTTTCAGAGGGAATGGCAGAGAAAGCGTTGCGCGTGGTCATGCCAGAAGGCTGGGGGCCATGGACCTCTGAAATCCTCGCCAGTCATGGTCTCCACATCGACGGTGAACTCGTCGAGAGAGTCCACAACTGCCTCAGGTCCTTGCTGCCGGTCCGGCAGGATGCCGCGATTATGCTTCACGAGCGCGGCATAGACCCGGACGATGTCGTTGAGCATTTGCAGCGATGGACGTTGTTGTCATGGGAGCGTGCGCGACACATGGTGGACTTCCTGATCGACCCGCTGTGGCGCTCCTACACGGTCACCTATATCGAGGGTGAACGCCTAGTCGATGAATGGCTAAGAACCCGTAAGCCAAACCAGTCAATCGCTGAGAATTACCTTTACCTGCTGAGGGAATCACCATCGCCCTCCTCCCTCGAGGCCGATGTCGTTGCGGCGAAAACTGACGCATGAGCATTGATAGCTCACACTAGCGGTTCTCATCATGATAGCGATTTACAATATTCATAATGGACGACAGCGAATTTTACGCTCAACTGGGTCGCACCGGCTTGAAGATCAGCAAGGTCGCCCTAGGCACGGTCAACTTCGGCGGAAGGGTCGAGGAGATCGAAGCACACAAGCTCTTGGACCATGCCGTGGACGCGGGGATCAACCTGGTTGACACCGCCGACATCTATGGCTGGCGAGTGCACCAGGGCTTCACGGAAGAATTGCTTGGCCGTTGGATTGCGGGCAGTCCGGCCCGCCGCGACAAGATCGTGCTCGCCACCAAGGTCGGCAACCGGTTCGGCTCGGAGATCAACGACGAGGGATTGTCCGCCAGGCACATCGTACGGGCATGCGAGCAATCACTTCGTCGGCTAGGTACTGACTGGATTGACCTGTACCAGATGCACCGCGTGGATCGCAGCGTCGCCTGGGAGGCCGCCTGGGAGGCGATGGAGATGCTCGTTGCCCAGGGAAAGGTCCGGTACGTCGGATCCTCCAACCATGCGGGCTGGCATATCGCCGCTTGCCAGGAAAGCGCCATACGCGGTCACCGCTTCGGCTTGGCCTCCGAGCAGTGTCTTTACAACCTGCTGGTCCGGAACGCGGAGCTGGAGGTAATCCCGGCCGCGCAGGCCTATGGCATCGCCATCCTCGTCTGGTCGCCACTTCATGGCGGGCTGCTCGGCGGAGCGCTCCGCAAGCTCGCGGAGGGACGCGCCGTGAAGTCAGCACAGGGACGCGCCGCAGAGGCTCTCGCTGTCCATCGCGCCCGGATTGCCGGGTATGAGCGGTTCTGCTCCGAGATCGGGCGCGATCCAGCCGAGGTAGGCATGGCATGGGTACTGTCGAAGCCCGGCGTTACCGCCATCGTTGCCGGGCCGCGTACGCCGGAGCAGCTTGACGGAGCGATCCGCGCCGCGTCGGCCGGTCTCTCATGCGCCGAGCGCACACGTCTGGACGAGATGTTTCCCGCGCTCGGTGAGGCACCCGAGGCGTGGCTCTCCTAGCTAGCGGGGTGCGGACGGCATGCCTCAGCCCCCGTTGAGCGGTGGCAGTATCGTGACCGTCGCGCCAGGCCGCACCACCGTCTCCCACCGATCCGCACGAGGGACGAACTCATCGTCCAGATAGACGTTGAAATAGCTGAACGGCTCACCGTCGGGGCCGAGGAGCCGTCGTTTGTAGCCGGGGTTGGCGATGACGAATGCCTTGATCACGTCGGTCAGTCTGCCCGCGGTGCCCTCGAATTTCGTGCGCCCTCTATGCGCCCACCCGGCCGGCACGACAATCGTTGTCATATCACTCTCCCCTGTTCGCGCTCCTCGCGCAGCGAAAGCCCAGCGCGAAGTTTGACCATCCAGTCGGATCGCCATGGAAACGCTCGGTACAGCGCACCTGATAACGAAAGTTCATCCACGATCCGCCGCGGATGACCTGGTATCGGCCCATGACGGTACGTAGTGTGGCATCACAGTCGGTCGTGTCGTCGTACAGAAACGATTGCGTGGCCGTCCATTCGTAGACGTTGCCGGCCATGTCAGTGCATCCAGCGGCGCTATCGCCCGCCGGGGAAAACCGGCCAACCGGCGTGGTCTGTGGCACCGGGCCCAGCCTCCGGTGGACAGACCGCCACCAATCGAGCCACGCGTCAAGCGAGGCCAGCGTGCCGCTCGCCTGATATTCAGCGGTATTCGCGCAGTAGCCATACCACTCGTTGCCCCAGGGCCACATCCGGAAATCATGACCGCGGGCGGCTAGTTCCCATTCCGCCTCGGTCGGGAGTCGTTTGCCGGCCCAACGCGCGTAGGCCTGCGCGTCTCCGAACGAGATATGAACGACCGGATGATCACCGTAGTCCTCGATTCCGTTTACCAGACCGGCCGGGCTGCGCCAGCACGCTCCCTCGCGTTCCTCCCAGAAGTCATCGCCGTAAACCATGCCGATCCCGGCTCGCTCCGCATCGGTCACATAGCCGGTATCACAGATGAACCGCTCGAACTCGCGGCATGTCACCGGCGCACGGTCGATCAAATAGGGCCTCACCGTAGCGGTGATCTGCGGTGTCTCGTCGGCAAACCACTCACGGGGGAACGACTGCCGCTCCTGGGCCAGCCAGTCAAGGACCCAGGCCGGAGCGCCCATGCGGAACTCGCCTCCCGGCATGAAGATCATCTCTGTCATGACCCGGACTCCGCGCTCGCGATCCGGGCGATGAGCCTCACGGCGTGATCGATTTCCTCATCGGTGTTGTAGATGTGCCCCGAGAAGCGGGCCGCATAATGCTGATGAGGCGAGTTCGGCACGTTGAACTCGGTCCACCGTATCCAGACCCGGTATTCATCCGCCAGGCGGGCAGTCAGCGCGGCGAACTTCTTCACATTCCAAGCGTCTGATGGCCGGAAAGGGTTGAATGCGACGAGCGGAGAACGCAGCCGGAAATCGGACGACGGCGAGTAGATCCGCTCTTCGCCGAACGTCTGGCTGAGTCGTTCACGGGCAAAGTCGGCAAGCTCCATAGTGCGCGCCTCGATACGGTCTCGGCCGATCTCGTCCCAGAGCTCTGATGCTCTTGCCAGCCCAGCACCGCGCGCCAGGTTCGCGCTCCCCGCACTCTGCAGATAATCGCCGATGTTGTCGCTTTCAACGCGCGTCCTGGTGCGCGGAGGCGGACTTCCCTGCATAGGATACCAGGTGGAAATGATTGGCCAGAATACTGGCAACGGCAAGCGGTTATATTCTGGATTAACCTTATTACGCACATAGAGGATTCCAGTACCCAGCGGACCGCATTGGAATTTCGATCCCGAGCAGGCCATGAAGTCCACGCCGAGCGAGCGTAGGTTCCGGTTGAGCACACCTGGCAGAAGCGCGCCGTCGACAACGGTAATAAGACCATGCCGCTGCGCGACATCGCATAGCATTCTTATAGGCATTGCGGTGCCCGTAAAGAGGGTGATCGCGGCAAAGGCGAGCACTTTCGTACGCGGTGTTACAGCTGCTTCGACCAGCTCCACGATATCTTCTGCACGTACGTCGTAACCGGTCGGCGGCGTAACAGCTTTGATCTTTATGCCGAACCGGTTGCGTAGGAGATTGAAGTTCGAAAGGACCGAGTAACACTCGTGTGTCGTGGTGACGACTTCGTCACCTTCGTGCAGGTCGAGACCGTTGATGACACGCGCTATGCCCTCAGTCGCATTGTGGCAGATAACGATCTCATCCTGGTCGGCGCCGAGCGCCCTGCCGATGGTGGCACGGTAATCTGTAAACATTGTAGGCGCGTATACGTCCAGGAGACCGCCGGCCCACTCACGGGTCACCTGATCCAGGGTGTCAAGTACCTCATACGGCATAGCGCCGACTGTTCCGGTATTCAGATGTATCGTGTCTGGGGCGAGTGAGAATATCTCGCGGATGTCATCCCAGGAGGCGTTCCGCAGGGACGCAGTTCTTCGTTCAAGAGTGCTATCGGTCATTTCTCTCCATTTCGCACGTATACCTCACGAGGTTAGGGACACGCCCGACAGGTCGTAGAGGCCGCAGATCGATGGCATCGGTACCGCCGAGCTGACGCGTCGGCCACATGGTCCTGGCGCCGCGAGGGACCGGTATGCAAAGGGGATGATCGCGATGTCATGGAGCGCCTGCTGCTCCGCGGCGCGCCAAGCGGCTCGGGCACGCCCGGTCTCGATCATGGAATCCAGCGCCGCACCAATCAGCCAGTCCACGCGGGGGCTGGCATAACGTCCGAAATTGTCGGGGCTATCTGACTGAAGCAGCGGTTGCAGGAATACGCGGCCGTTGTCGTGGAACCAGTCCGGGAAGCGTGACAGGGCCGCGATATCCCAGTTCCCCTCGCGGAGGAAGGCGTCATACTCTGCCGCCGGGACGGCCACGCGCCTGACCTTCACTCCAGCGTCGGCGAGGGACTGATAGGGCCGCGCGCTGACGGCACTCGTGGCGAGGTGCGCTACGGTCAGCTCCAGCCCTGACGGAAAGCTCACCGGCCGCGGTGCGGCCGGCACCAGGCCGTTCGCCCGGTGGCCGTCGTTCCCGGGCGGAACGATCGATCCGGCCGTGCCGACGGCCGTCAGCACTGTCCTGCGCAGTTGCCGATCCTGGACAGCCGCGCGGCGGAAGTTGAAGACAAGATAGTCGAGCCCCGCGGGGAGGCATCCGATGAAGCTGGCCTCGGCCGCGACGTCCCAGGGAAGATCTGCCGCTCCCGTTCGTATCCGCTCCTCGGCCGGCTCGGCGCCGACGGCGATGTCGATGATGTCGGCGTACGCTGGCCGGATCGGATCGGAGTCCGGACACCACGCTGGATTCCGTTCCAATACCAGTGCTGTGCCTCGCTGATAGCCAACCGGGCGATATGGCCCTGTCGATCTGATGTTCTGCCGGAATTCAGCACTATCTGGTATGTAGGCGTCATATTCCACAGGTGCCGGGGCAACGCATGCTGACGCGAGGATATTCACCGCATCGAGCGCCGGCCTGAAGAGTTCTATCACCAGCGACTCATCATCGAGCGCGAATACACCGGGGATCTCATGCCCGTTCTGGAAAGCGGCGAGACGGTCGGGCGTGACCTCGTAGCCCGATAGGGAAGCGGCGTACTCTTCACAGTACCGGGCGAAGCCCCGGATGGTGCTGGTGAGGTACGTGAGATTTCGTGGCCGACTCACGGGGTTACCCAGGCGTTTGAACCCGCGCACGACATCCTGTGCGGTCACAGCGCGCGGCGGATCGGTGTCCCAGAAAACACCGGGCCGGAGATGCACGACGTAGCTGAGATGACTGGCACCCAATCCCGCATTGTAGGTACTCGGTACGTCACGGGCGATGTCCGGCACCGGCGCGATCGCCTTCCAACTGCATGGGTCCGGGGACGGAAAATAGCTGAAGAGTTGCCGGGAAAAGAGTCTCGTGATCTGCCGTGCCTGAGGTTCATGCGCGCTGACCGGATCCAGATGGTCAATGGCTCCAGCGCCGTAGAGACGCAGGATATGTGCACCTCGAGACAAGTTCCAATTCTCCATTCGCTGATTATGCATACGGGAACAGATTCCGCTGCCTATGGACGAACGGGCACCTTTATAACTCAGGGTAACCTGCTACGAGCAGAACCTCAAAAATGACGTCGAACATCGCTCATGGCGCTGACCGTGCCGCTACCGGCACCGGCCGCTCACACAGGCCAGAAGGCCTGCACTCGCGATTCTCGTCACGCGACCGCGCGAATGCACAATGCGGTAGATGGAAGTGAGATCTCGCCATTCTTGGCATACGGCGCCACAGTCTCACCCACGGCCTTCCAGGTGGCAGGATCGTCCACCGATCCAAACCGTTCCTTGATCATGTTCTTGATGCTGGGCGGCGTAAGCGCCTTGGTCATATCAGCGTATTCCTGCATGCTCGCCACGCGGAACGGCACGGTGAATTCGGTTACTGAAACCTCGCTGAAATGCGCCGCCTTGAGCTCATGCGCCACCTGGTCACCGTCAGACATACTGAACGGCCCGGGAGCTCCAGGAGGAGGCGGAGGAAGTTCGAGTCGTGCGACGAGCGGCTCAAAGCCGAGTTGCAGCATAGGGACCGAGGACGCCGGTCCCCATACCGCCGCGGCGAGCACGCCGCCTGGCACGATGATTTTCCTGAGGCGCTCGAACATCGAGGAACGGTCGACGGCGAACATCAGCCCCCACCGGCTGAGCACGACATCGAATGACCGTTCCGGGAAATCGACGTATTCCAGATCTCCCTCGACGAACTCGACGTTGCTCAGCGCCGCGCCACGGCGACGGGCGATCGCAAGCATCGATGACGAGAAGTCGAGACCGACGACGCGGCCGCTGGGTCCGACGAGGGTCGCCGCGGTGAGCGCTGGCTCACCTACGCCGGTCCCGAGATCCAGGACCGTCTGTCCCTCTCGTACGCCGCCGAGTTCCAGCAGTCGCCGGGTCGCTGACATCGCGCCCCGCTCAAACGTCTCGAGGGCGGTATCCCATCCGGCGCTGACGGCGTCCCAGCCCGCTCGCTGCTGGGCCTTGATCTCATGTACGTCGCTCACCAGTTCCACCATCCTTCGCCTTCTCCGCACCAGGGAGCCATGGGTATCGGCAAACTTTAAAACTACCCTGCGTTCTGTGCGTCAATCGTCGGGGCTACGCGTGCTTCGCGCGCCAACTTCAGCTTCCCGGATGTTCAGGAAGCCCGGCCAGTTTGCGCTGGCAGGCTTCGCGGCAGCGCGTGCGGCACGCCCCTGCCACCGCCTCTGCGGGCAACTTCTGATCAACATCACCCGCATAGGCAGACTCCTCTAGACGCTGCAACAAGCTACACCAAATGCGCAACACAGCCCGGGGCGCCGAGCGATTGATCTTGGTGCTTTCATTTCATATAGTCCTAGTCGCCAGAAATTGGGATGCAGGAAGGCGGAGGAGACTCCCTGATGTCGATTGCGGCCGGAGGCGGGCAGGCGAGCGCAAAAATAAACCCGCGGTTTCCAGGCGAAGAGAAAAAAATATATCTGGTCAGCGTAGACGCTATTACGCTTGCAGAATCGCCACGCCTGTCAGGCGAAAACAAAGATCACACGATAAGGCTCGCCGAGATCGATCCTGATTCGCTTCCGCCGATTCTTATAGATCGTCGGACTATGAGAATCATCGATGGATCGCATCGGTTCCGGGCAGCAATACTTCGTGGCGACAGAACCGTACGTGCCGAATTTTTCGACGGTAGCGAAGATGACGCATTCATTCGCGCCGTAAGAGAGAATATAGCGCACGGGCTACCGCTCACTCTCGGTGAGCGTAAGGCCGCCGCCGCGCGCATAATCAGCATCCAACCGCATCTCTCGGACCGGATCATCGCATCATACGCTGGTCTCGCCGATAAAACGGTGGCCGCCATCCGGCTTTCAACTCCGAAAAGTCCGCGGTTGAATCCTCGCGTCGGAGCCGACGGCAGGGTCCGACCCCTGAGCAGCCGGGCCGGCAGGCAGCGTGCGGTAGAACTTATCGCTGCTCGCCCCGATGCGCCCCTGCGCGAGATCGCGAACGAGGCGGGAATCTCCATAGGTACTGCCCATGACGTGCGCAAGCGAATCAAGCGTGGCCAGGACCCGGTCGATGTCGGGCATACCGAGAACACCAGAAGCAGAGACGACGAAGTGAGCGCCGTTTCGGCACCGCCGACGGAACGAGCCATTAGGCGCGAGAGCGATAACGACGGGACCGACAGCATCGCGATCATGGGTCGGCTGGTCAAGGACCCGACACTGAGGCACTCCGAATCCGGGCGAGAACTGCTTCGCTGGCTTCATGCCCATGTCAGTGGGCTCGAGGAGTGGCGGAAGCTCATCGACGTTGTTCCCGAGTATCAAGCGGAGAACATCTCACAGCTCGCTCGCCGCTGCGCCGACGCATGGGAGATCTTCGCGCAGGAACTCAAGCAGCGGGGAACACCGCCGTGATCGAGGATGAACAACCGACCCGAGTTGCTCAGCTCCCGAGCACACCGCTCACCTGACTGATGCCACCCGGCGGGAGCCAGGTGTACTGAGGACCAGCGTGCCCAGATTCGCCAGGAAAGTACACGGTCGACGCGGCGTAGAGTTCTGCCCTGCCCGTGAGGGCGCTCCGCGCGGTTCCTTTGGAGGTGAGCCAGCCGAGGTATCCCGCTTCGGTTGGGACCTCCCCGGGAAAGCGCCTGTTCAATGTCTCCAGGTAGCTGAAGGCGGCGTGATCCTGCAGATCGAAGCCGAGGGGGAGCAACTGCCCGGCCGGATACTCGAGCAGGGGCTCGTCAAGCAGCCATGGCCCGAGATAGGTCCCTTCGGATGGAAGCTGGCCTTCGGCCACCTGATTCAAGGCGGAATCGGCGCCGGCCCAGCCGGAGACGATGACCACCGGCCCGCCGGGATGATCACGCGGTGTTCCCACGGCGATATGGTGTGCCTCACACACCGTCCGAACCACCTTGGCGGCCAGCAATGACCGCGGCGAGGTATCGCTCACGAGCGTCACGTGCCGCATACCGCGGGCCGCGATGAAACCGATCATTCCACGCAGTGCCGCCGAGTCAGCCGGCGAAAGCTCCTGCGAAGGGCAGCGGCGCAGCGGTGTCTCCTGACCCGCGATCAAGGCGCCGAGTACGGCGCTGGCGCACTCCGGCCCGTCAGATCCGGTCAGCGCGGGCTCCGGGGTAACGTCCTGTCCGGTCCGCAGCTGGATCGCCGCGCTGGCGCCACCGTGCAGGACGAGCACGGTCGCGTTGCCCGGCGGCAGCTTTACCAGCGCCCAGACGCCAGTGGTGCCGGGCCGCGGGCCGGCCGGCGTCATGTGATACACGTCCAGCCCCACCGCGGCATTCGTGGCATCCACGTGGACCAGGTTCCAGCCCGGGCGTCCCGGGACCACGAGTACCGGGACGGGCTGGTTCCCGAACCGGAGATCCGCTAGCGCCGACACGCCGGTCAGAGGTGACGGCTGCTCCATCACCATCGCGCCAAGCAGGCCGGCGAAGACCGCCGTCGCGGTTCCGGCTGCCACCATCCCAGTCAGCCCCTCCGCTGCGCGCGCAACCCGGACCACGGCGGCGGAGCCGCCGACGAGCAGGCAGACAGCCAATGCCGCCGCACCGAATGCGACCGGTGGCCCGGCCGCAACAGCGACGATAGCCAGCCAGAGCACTCCCGCCAGCGACGCGGCGATCAGCACTCCGCCGGTCAGCCTGACCATAACGCCTGGGCGTGGCAGCGACATCGTTCGAGTGCGAGCCATCGGCACCTCATTTCAGTTCCTGACGAACGTGTGTCAGCCGGCCGAAGTCCGGAGCCCCGCTCGTCGCCTGCCGCGAGATGGAATGGGCCGCCTCTCGCCCGGTCGGCATCTCCACCAGGACGGCGGAAAGCGCCAATACGATCAGCACTATCGCTATTTCAGCCAGGACAGATATGCGAAGCCGGCGCAATATGGTGACATTCGAAGCGGGAGCGCGGACGCCCGGTGGTTCCTCCCGGGACTCCGCGGCACCTAGGGAGCCATCCGCGAGCACTCGAACCCGGGCAGGCTGGACAGGCACGCGCCGTGAAGCCTCCGGCATCGGCGTCAGCCGTCGGATCCGCGTTCTCGCCAGATATCCCAGGAACACGAGCAAGGCGAGGCCGGCGCTCTTGAACAGGAGGATGTGACCGTAACTGGTGTGCACCAGAGTCCCGTATCCGCCGACGTTGCGCCACGCCTCATAAACTCCGCTGATCACCAGCACGATCACGGCGATCATAGCCAGCGCGGAAAACCGCCGTACCGCCGTCACCGCGGTGCGGGACCACGTGTGCTCCGCATGAGCTCGCACGGAGCGCTGCCGCAGGAGCACACCGGAGAGCATCATGAGCCCACCAGTCCACGCGGCCATGGAAACCAGGTGCGCAATATCCGCGGCGATCGAAAGGCCGATCTCTGCGCCCACCGCCGCGTGATCCGCGGTGGACCAGGTCGCCGCGAGCCCCGCGGAGCTCACCGCCCAGGCCAGAACGGCGCCCGGCCTCACGGCAGGAGCAGCCGCCGTGCCGGTGCGCGTATGGCCATCGAGCGATGGCCATACGTACGCGATCGCGATGGTCACCGCCGCAAGCAGGATCAGTCGCAGCTCAAGGGCATGGCCGAACCGGCTCACCAGCACTGCTCGTAGCATTCCCAGCGAGAACAAGGATTTGCCGTTCGTAGCGGTGTAAGGACCCTGCAGCGCCAGCTCCGCCAGCGTCGCCCCGGCCAGAGCAACCACCGATGCGGTCAGCAGGCGATTCGCTACCGGGTCACGGGTTCCGGCAGGCCAGCCGATGAGGATGAACGCCACACCGCCGATGAGCACGGCGAAGGCGACGAAGCCGAGCCAGCGTGCGACGCCGAACGCCACCCCGATGACTGCAGGACTCCGGTAAATGAGCCCCACGCCGGCAGGCATGAGGCTGCGGCTGGGCGCGCCGACTGAGAAGGCGAACGTGCCGCTCACTGGATGGGAATCGTCCGACACGACCTGCCAGCTGACGGTATAGGTTCCCCGGCCGAGGCCCGATCGCAGGCCGACCTCCGCTACCGAATCCGAGGTGCCCGTGGTGGCCGGAGGATCCTGCACCTGATGACCGGTGGGGCTGAACACCTCAATGCTGTCCGGGCTGACCGTGACGACATCATCGAAGCTGAGAACGACGTCTTCGGGCGCTGTCGCCACGATCGATCCGTCCGCCGGGCTGGTGGTAAGCAACGTCGCGTGCACAGGCACGGCGCTGGCGGGAGCGGACGTCAGCCCGAGGAGTCCGAGGCCCGCCAGCATCGTGGCGAGCATCACCAGGATGCTCGCCACGATGCGGCGAGTACGGCGACGTGCTGTCGAGGAGGTACCGGACATCACTCAGCCGGCCAGGTTGGCTGCCGGGACCACGAACAACACTCCATGCGGCCGCGCGGCACCCGTCGGACCCTGTGGCCAGTCGGTCCGGTTGAAGTCCACGCAGGGCTGCCCTGTCATCTCATCGCGGAAGGTCGTGTCCAGGCTCGGTGCGCCATCTTTAGCGATGTTGTACAAACAGACAAGGTGGTTACCGTCGAGTCCCGTACCGGCGACGAAGTAGTTTGATACGGCGATTTGCGAGATATCCTTCGTCTCCCGGTACAGACCGGTCCGGCCGATGTGGGCGAAGTTGTTCATTGCTCCCCAATGCGGTCCACCGCTCGAGGTGTCCATGATCGGCGCCACACCGGCAAGCGACGGGCAATCCGGAGCACTGCCGCCATGACGGACCTCGTAGAGGTTGGTGATCTCGCACTGAGGATGCTCGCCCGAGGCCAGCAGCTTCTGGATGTCCAATGTATAGAGCATGCCACGCGGCTTGCTCTTTGAAGCTCCGATTTGAGTACCCATGACTGCATGGAAGAGGTACTTGTCATCTGGGCTCACAGCGAGCCAGGAACCGCCATCGACGCCGCTGTCAAGGGAGCTGTCAAATTTACCGTACGCGGTCTCATCGTCGAATACTTCAGTCCATACAGGATTCGGCTTGGTCACATCTGGCGTGTAATAGATCACGCCGCCCCACATGGTCTCTACGAACGCGCCACGATGACCCGGAAGATTAGTCACCGCGGGTTCCATCGCAGCCCTGTTTTCATTGGCCATTGTCTGCTGCTCTGGCCGCGGACCTACCGGTAGTGTCGATACGGAAATGACTCGAGGATCGTTCTCGTTGGAAATATCCCAGATCCGTACGGTATCGCGGACAATGTGCGTGGGATCGGGACCGCCCTGCGGAGTCGCGCCCGGCGTTACTATACTCGGGTCAGCGTCACGTATCTCCACAAAGTCGCTTGTAACCATTCGGTGCAAGTCCAGGCGAATAGCGATCCCATGTGGGTTCGCGCATGTCGCCTGCGGAATCGCAGGGATGTCCGTGCAGTTACTTGCCGAGTCACTGGCAGAGGTACCCGCGATGGCTGCGGGAGACTCCGCTAGCGTCTTACCAGTGGGAGATATATGAAGTACCTCGCCTGGCGACCCGGCGTAACCGTTGCCCACTCTAACCTGGCCGTTGGTGTAGGTACATGGTCCCGACACGTTTGGGCCGCCGATTTCCGTTCCGTATGCTGTGCCGTCAGGCAGCATTTGGAATGCGTCAGGAACACTGCCACACGGAGTGTCCATAGGTAGGTTTATACCGACTAGTTTCAGCAGAGGAAGCCGGGTAGGATCGAACACAAATATCGTGTCGGAAGCAAGACCGCCCGCATAGATCATGTCTCCCTTATGCCACATATATTCCATGTGGTGAGGCTCGTTCTGCAGCCCTGGTCCGACCGTGACGGTGTTCACGACTTTCCCGTACTCGGGAGAACCCTTGGTCGAATCTATAACGGCCAAGAAGTCTGGGTCGTTTGGATTGACCGATCCGGCCCAAGCAAGCAGGTACTCCTGATCGGGCCGTAGTGCGGCTGCGACTAGGTGGTTCGTTGCCGTGTAGTATTTTCCGTCCGAACCGCGGGTCTTTGATGTCGACGTAAGTATCGATGACGCGGATCGGGCATGGCTGCTTACGACTGGTGCGGCCGCGCTGAAACCGACGACCGCGGCGATGACGACGATCAGACGCCATAGGCGAGGTCGCCGTATCGACTTCCGCAATTTATGCATGGATCCTCCCTAAGCCACCGATCCACGAGTGATGGTGGTCGAATGGCGTATCCTAACGTTCCATGCGATAAGATTTCATGTCAAGGATCCGCGGCGCCGTCTCGGCTGGCAGGCATAAGATGGCTATTCAACTACAGCAATTTACGCGGTTGAACGCGCCAGGAATCCGTCAGCCGCTCTCGAGATCGCTGTCATGCTGGGCGAGGAGCAGCCAGAAGCGGGCTGTGCGCAGAAATGGTTCTCTATCGTACAAGGCCAACTCAAGCTCTTCCAGGTCGGCGGCAAACGACAGATCCGACTTGAGGTTGTTGTCCGCGATGAGATCAGTCACGCACCGTATCCCGAATCGATCGGTCACGACGCATCCGGCAAGCCCGAGAACCACCTCGACGCTGTCCGGGTCCAGTCGCCGCATATCGCAGCCAAAGGTCTCCGATCGCACTGTCGGCTCATCAAGCATCGCGCGGGCGCGGGCGGGGCAGGTTTGACGCACGGCCATGGACAGCACGTCCATCGCCGGGTTAGGCGCCATCAGCGAAAGGACCCCTCCCGGCCTGAGCGCCCCTACCAGACGCACCACAGTGCCAGGCACGTCGCCACAATGATTGAGGACATTATGGCATAGCACAAGGTCGTAGCCATGAGACAGATTCGAAGCAGCCGCCTCAGGCAGATACGACAGATCAGAGCACACCGTTCGGACCCGGCTGCCCAGACCAGCACTGGCGGCGGCGTCTGCCGCACGCTCAAGCAGGGCCGCTGAGTGATCAAGGATGGTAACGTCGTGACCTCGCAGCGCCAGTGGAATGCTGTCGCCACCGTCACCGCCTCCAGCGTCCAGCACACGACAGCGACCGCCCAGCCGCCGGGCAGCTTCGGCCAGGATCCGGCCTACGAGACGGTAACGCAGGTGATTCCATGGCGCAGTTCGCCATTGCGTCCATTCTGAGATGTGTTCATCGAAGACCTGGGCCGCCGCACCTTGAGAGCTCTGCGACATGTTCCGGCCTGCCGCCTCCTATTCACTCGACGCAAACCCAGGCAAAAACGTTACCCGAGGCGGCCGGCAAGCGCTTCTCCTGAATTGCTCGATTCGTGAATAGGCGGGCTCCGTGTTGACCGGCGGCGGTCCCGCAGCCGGTTCACCGCCCGAGCACCACCCCGCCCTGCGGCCCCAGCTCGGTGGCCAGCTGATCCAGAGGCTGGCGTCGACGCCCTACCGCGATGACACCGAACCCGGCGGCGGCCAGCCGCTGAGCGGCCGCCCGGCCGATGCCAGTCCCAGCCCCGCTGACCACCACTGTGTCCTGTGTCTCAATATCCACGGGTCTACCTTCGCACAGCGCACCGTCCGGGGAGTGCGATCCCCCCGGCCGGGGGTGCACCTAACCCCACCCCGGAGACACCGGCTGGCAGTATTTTCCGGCCCGGACGGCGCTCCTAACTTAATTGGTACCAGGAAATCCTGACACACCAACGGTGAGCCTCGGGGCCGCCGAAAATGTCAGACCCCAGCGGTGTAATAAAGGTAGCCCTCAGTCAAGGAGGCCCGCGATGTCGTTCCCGCGACATGACTTCAGGATCAGCACCACCCGGGCCGAGGCGCTGTTCGCATCGCCGCTTCAGCGCTCCTGCGAGCCCGGCGCCATACAGGTCCAGCAAGCCGTCAACGCGGCCCTCGGTGCGTTCGGCGAGCTGGGCTGCGTGGCGCTGGTCGCTCAGGCCTACGGTGATCACCCAGAGACGGCGATCGCCCGTATGCGCTGGGCGCGCACCGCTGTGGCCCGCGCCTTCGGCGATCCACGGCCGGAGCCGGCGTTGAGTGGCCGGTTCGCCGCACACCACACCTTCCGAGCCGCGTAACCAAGTAACTAGACGGTTGACTTCGAGAGCGCTCTATCCCCTAGCCTCGCGATCATGAGTGCTTCACCGCTGAAGGTTCTGGTGACCGGCGGCACAAGTGGCCTGGGCCTCGCGATGGCCTCCGCGCTAGCCGGGACCGGAGCGGCAGTCGCGCTGACCGGCCGGTCCGCCGCGCGTACGACCGCGATCGCCGTGGAGCTGCCGGGCGCGGTCGGCATCGAGCTGGACGTGCGAGACGAGTCCTCGGTGGTGCGGGCGATCGACCAAGCGTGGACGCGGCTCGGCGGCATCGACATGCTGGTGAACAATGCCGGGATCGGCATGCGCACCGTCAACCCGCGCTTCATGACGGACCCGCTGGGCTTCTGGGAGGTGCCGGCCGACGGCTTCCGTGCGGTGATCGAGACCAATCTGACCGGCTACTTCCTGGTGGCGCGCGAGGTCACGCCGCGGATGCTGGCCGTCGGCAGCGGCCGCATCGTCAACATCTCGGTGAACCATTCGACTATGCACCTTGCCGGGTTCGTCCCCTATGGACCGTCCCGGGCCGGCAGCGAGGCACTGTCCCGGATCATGGCCGCCGATTTGCGGGACAGGGGCGTCACCGTCAACCTGCTGCTACCCGGTGGCGCGACGGTCACCGGCATGCTGCCGTCCTACGTCGTGGCCGAGGGCCGGAGTTTCCTCGATCCCGCCGTGATGGGGCCGCCGATCGTATGGCTGGCTTCGGACGAGGCGGCCGGTGTCCACGACGAGCGCATCGTTGCCGTCGAATTCGAGGGCTGGCTGCGCGACTGGAAGAGCCGACGGTAGCGAACAGCGCGGAAATCTCGGGTCTTAACAGGGCTTGACCTTGACGCAGCGTCAACCCTCCATGCTGGCGATCATGAGCATCCCGCCAGCGGCCAATCAGGTCAGGGGGCCCGCGATCCACGTGCGCGGCCTGGAGAAGTCGTACAAGGAGCTGCGTGTGCTGCGCGGCGTGGATTTCGAGGTGACGCGGGGCAGCATCTTCGCCCTGCTCGGCTCGAACGGGGCGGGCAAGACCACGGTGGTGAAGATCCTGTCCACGCTGCTGGCGGCCGACGCGGGGACTGTCCGGGTCAACGGCTTCGATGTCGCGGCGCAGGCCGCCGAAGTACGCGAGTCCATCAGTCTCACCGGGCAGTTCGCGGCCGTCGACGAGATCCTCAGCGGGCGGGAGAACCTCGTCCTGGTCGCCCGGCTGAGGCACCTCAAGGACCCGGGCGCGATCGCGGATGACCTGCTGAGGCGGTTCTCGCTGACCGAGGCGGGCGCCCGGAGGTCAGCGACGTATTCCGGCGGCATGCGCCGCCGGCTGGATATCGCGATGAGCCTCATCGGGCACCCGCCGGTCATCTTCCTCGACGAGCCGACGGCCGGGCTGGATCCGGAGGCGCGCATCGAAGTGTGGCAGGCCGTCAGGAAGCTGGCCGAGGGCGGAACGACCGTGCTGCTCACCACCCAGTATCTGGACGAGGCGGAACAGCTCGCCGATCGGATCGCGATCCTCCACCAGGGCCGGATCATCGTCAACGGCACCCTGGCCGAGCTCAAGCAGCTGCTGCCGCCCGCCAAGGTCGAATACGTCGAGAAGCAGCCCTCCCTCGAGGACGTCTTCTTCGCAGTCGTCGGCAGCTAAGGGAACAACAATGACCACGCACTTCTTCGGCGACACCGCCGTTCTCACCGGACGGACCATGCGTCACGTCACACGCAGTCCGGACACCATCATCACGACCGCGATCATGCCGATCGCCATCATGCTGATGTTCGTCTACGTGTTCGGCGGCGCGATCGGCACCGGGACGGTCTCATACGTGAACTACATGCTCCCCGGCATCCTGCTCATCACCATCGCGTCGGGCATCTCCTACACCGCGCTCCGGCTCTTCACCGACGCACACGGCGGGATCTTCGAGCGATTTCAGTCCATGCCGATCGCCCGGCCGGGCGTGCTGTGGGCGCACGTGCTGACCTCGCTGGCCGCCAATGCGATCTCGCTCGTGGTCGTCGTCGGCGTCGCCGTCGGCCTGGGCTTCCGCTCGGACGCCGGGGCGCTGGCCTGGCTCGCGGTCATCGGCATCCTGTTCCTGTTCACGCTGGCACTGACATGGGTCGCCGTCATCCCCGGCCTCACCGCGAAGAGCGTGGACGGCGCGGGCGCGTTCTCCTACCCGCTTATCTTCCTGCCGTTCATCAGCTCGGCCTTCGTCCCCACCCGCACGATGCCCCGCCCGTTGCGCGCCTTCGCCGACAATCAGCCGGCGACATCCATCGTCAACACGATCCGTGACCTGTTCACGCGGCGGCCCGTCGGCTCTAGCATCTGGATCGCCCTCGCATGGTGCGCCGGGATCCTCGTCGTCGCCTACGTCGTCGCTAATATCTCCTACCGCCGGAGGATCTCCTGAGGGCATCATCAGAGCATGCTGACGATCGGTCAACTGGCGGCGTATGCCGGCGTCACGGTGCGGGCGGTGCGGCACTATCACCAGATCGGACTACTGCCCGAGCCGGAGCGGGACGCGTCGGGCTACCGGCGGTATGGCGCGAAGGCAGTCGTTTCCCTCATCAAGATCCGCACCCTCGCCAACGCTGGCGTGCCGCTGTCTCAGATCGGTCAGATGCTCGAAGCCGGCGCACCGGCCTTTGCCGAAGCGGTCAAGCGGATCGACAGGGACCTGCGCGACGAGATCGAACGGCTCGAGACCAGCCGCAAGCAGATCGCCCAGCTCGCCGCCGGGGACAGCCTGACGCTCCCGCCGGAGGTGATCTCCTATCTCGGTCGGCTTCGGGAGATCGGGGCGTCAGAGCGGATGGTGGAGGCTGAGCGGGACGCGTGGATCCTGCTCGCGGCTCGCTGGCCCGATCGCATCCGCGAGCTGATGACCGTGAAACTCGCGCAGCTCGATGATCCGCAACTCGTCCGGCTCTACCGGCTCGGGTCGGAGCTCCTCGAAAGCGACGCGGGCGACGACGACCCCCGTGTGCAGGAACTCGCCGACATGATGGCCGGCCTGCTCGAGCGGGCATACGCCTCCGGCGAGATCAGCCCCGGCGAGGGGGCGCACGACGATCTGACATTTGACCTCCTGGACGCGCTTGCCATCGAGTCCGACCCGCGCGTGGAGCGGATGCTGGACCTCGTGCGCGAGCGTGGCTGGACCGGCTGGATCCGGCCAGAGCGGATGGCGGAGCCGCCCGGCTAACCTCTGCCCGCCAGCCGTCGCACACGCGGGCTCGTAGAACACCGTCACGCGGTGCTCAGACCGGCAGCGGCCGCATTCAATCCAGTAGTGCCCCAGCGCACGCTGCCCGCCCGATCCCGCCTCTTTGGCTATTGAGCAATCGCATGGTGTCCAGCCGACTCGCTGAGGCTGTCCCAGCGCGAGGGAGTGTCCGTAGGGACAGCGGCCGGGCCGGTTGCGGATGGCGGACTTAGGCATCCACTGATGATCACTCCGATATGCGTATTTGTCCAGGTCAGCCCGGAGGGCCAGAAGGCCCGCCGCGGCGGTCCTCACCGTCCCGCGACCGTCGCGTAGATCTCCGAGACTTTGCTGCCGCCGACGGCGCTGCCCCAGCTGAGGGCGACATGCCCAGCGTTCCAGCCCGGCAGCACCGAGATGCCGAAGGTGTCGCCCGGCCAGATCGTCCGGTTACCGTACCCGCTGGAGACCCGCGTGACAGGCGCCAGCCACCCGTGCCGGATGGAGAAGGGCCGCAGGAACGTGGCGTAGCCCTGGGGCGAGTTGTCGGCCTGCCAGGCGATGTCGGCGATTCCGGCGCCCGCGCCCGCTGACTGCACTATGTGGACGGCGTTGTCCCGGTCCGGCGTGACGCGGATCGGAGCGGACCAGGCTTTGCCGCGGTCGGTGGAATACGAGAGCCAGCCGATGTCACTGTTGCCCGAGGCGGACTGGGTATCCCAGGTGGCGTACAGGTTCCCGGCCCGGTCCGTACTCAGGTCGCCGTCAATCCACCACTCGGTGTCCGAGATGGTACCCGCGCTGCCCCCGACCTCGACCGCGCGCGACCAGGTCTTGCCTCCGTCGGCCGAAGATGTGAACAGCTCGTGCCCGGGATGCACGGCGAACGTGTGCGGATTGAGCGGGTGATTCAGTATCAGGGCGTCGACCACCCCGCTGGGCTGGACGAGGATGGAAGCGAGATAGCCCCCGCCCGCCGGGAAGCCCGGCTGCATGGGGGTGATCGGTCCCCAGGTCTTCCCGTGGTCCGTCGACTTCTGGACCACCGCGGTGGCGTCCACCGCGCTGTAGGCGCAGCTGCCGCTGGCGGCGCAGACGATCTTCACATCCGCCGCGCTCGGCCCGTAGTCCCAGGTGACGTACACGGTGCCGCCTCGCCCTGCGGCGATGAAGTCCCGGTCTCCCCAGTTTCCGGCGACGTGCGGGATGAGGGAGGCCGCATGGAATGACGCCCCGTGGTCGAAGGAGGTCGCCACCACCGGGTAGGCGAAGTTGTTGAAGTACCGCAGGTAGGAAACGTAGAGGGTCCCGTCCGGCGCGACGGCGACGGCCGGGTCGTCAGAATGGCTGGAGTCGGGCAGGGTGACCGGCTTGGAGAAGTGCGCGCCGCCGTCCACGGACCGGGCGAAACCCTCGCCACCACATCCGATCCACGCCTCATAGACATAGCGCGGAGGAGCCACCGCCTGTTCGACCTCCGCGTTCTGCCCGGAGCAGGCGCTGCTCACGTTGGTCACGGGCATCGCACCGGCCGACGCGGCGAAAGCCCGCGGCGCGGCCAGGCCAAGGACCGCGCAGGCAGCGGTCAGGAAAGTGACGACAAGCAGCCTTACCTTATTTACGATCATTCCCCGTCTCCCGTCGGAGCCGAACACCAGACCGGAACCCCTTCCCTGATCGTTGGCCGAAGCGGCCGTGGTGTCAAGCTGCCCGTGATACCACCGCCGTTCTGTTATAAGAGCTCTTTAAACGAACGGACGGTGGTGCTTCCCGCTGACAGCAATTTTGAAGAAGAGCGGGTTGTCTTCGGCTCCGAGCGTTAACCCTTTCTCAGGCCCCGACGTAGGCCGCGAGGTGCTCGCCGGTGAGGGTGGAGCGGGCGGCGACGAGGTCGGCCGGTGTGCCCTCGAAGACGACCCGGCCGCCGTCGTGGCCGGCGCCGGGTCCGAGGTCGATGATCCAGTCCGCGTGCGCCATGACCGCCTGGTTGTGCTCGATGACTATGACCGATTTGCCGGAGTCGACGAGCCGGTCGAGCAGGCCGAGCAACTGTTCGACGTCGGCGAGATGAAGACCGGTGGTCGGCTCGTCGAGGACGTAGATGCCGCCCTTCTCCGCCATGTGGGTGGCCAGCTTGAGCCGCTGCCGCTCGCCGCCGGACAGCGTCGTGAGCGGCTGGCCAAGGGTGAGGTAGCCGAGCCCGACGTCGGCGAGCCGGCCGAGGATGACCTGCGCGGCCGGCGTGCGCGCCTCGTCGCCGCCGAAGAACTCCGCGGCCTCGGTTACCGGCATCTCGAGCACCTCGCTGATGTCCCGGCCGCCGAGGTGATATTCCAGCACCGACGCCTCGAAGCGCTTCCCCTCGCACACCTCGCAAGTGGTGGCGACACCGGCCATCATCGCCAGGTCGGTGTAGATGACGCCGGCGCCGTTGCAGTTGGGGCAGGCGCCCTCGGAGTTGGCGCTGAACAGCGCCGGTTTCACGCCGTTGGCCTTCGCGAATGCCGTGCGGATCGGGTCGAGCAGTCCGGTATACGTCGCCGGGTTGCTGCGCCGCGACCCGCGGATCGCGCTCTGGCCGACCGACACCACGCCCGCGCCGGCCGGGATCGACCCGTTCACGAGCGAGCTCTTGCCTGAGCCGGCCACGCCAGTGACGACGACAAGCACCCCGAGCGGGATGTCGACGTCGACACCGCGCAGGTTGTGCGTTGTCGCGCCGCGGATCTCCAGCTGGCCGGCGGGTGTCCGCACCGCGGGCTTGACGGCGACCCGGTCGCCGAGATGACGGCCGGTGATGGTGTCGCTGGCGCGCAGCCCCTCGACGGTGCCCTCGAAGCAGACAGCGCCGCCCGCCGTACCGGCGCCCGGACCGAGATCGACAATGTGGTCGGCGATCAGGATCGCATCGGGCTCGTGCTCCACGACGAGCACCGTGTTGCCCTTGTCCCGCAGCCGCAGCAGCAGGTTGTTCATGCGCTGGATGTCGTGGGGGTGCAGGCCCGTGGTGGGCTCGTCGAAGACATAGGTGATGTCGGTGAGCGAGGAGCCGAGCTGGCGGACCATCTTGACCCGCTGCGCCTCGCCGCCCGACAGGGTGCCCGCCGGGCGGTCGAGCGAGAGGTAGCCCAGCCCGATCTCCGCGAACGAGTCGAGGGACTGTTTGAGCGCGGCGAGCAGCGGCGCCACTGACGGCTCGCCGAGGTCGTCGACCCATTCGGCCAGGTCGCTGATCTGCATCGCGCAGGCGTCCGCGATGCTGATGCCCTTGATCTTCGATGACCGGGCCGCCTCAGTGAGCCGGGTGCCGCCGCACTCCGGGCACGTGGCGAACGTGACCGCGCGGTCCACGAACGCCCGGACATGCGGCTGCATCCCCTCCTTGTCCTTGGACAGCATCGACCGCTGGATCCGCGGGATCAGCCCCTCATAGGTCATGTTGATGCCGGCGATCTTCATCCTGACTGGCTCGTGATGGAGGAAGTCGTGCAGCTCTTTCTTGGTGTACGCGCGGATCGGCTTGTCCGGGTCGACGAAGCCCGACTCGACATACAGCCGGGAGTTCCACCCGCCACCCTTGTAGCCAGGGACGGTAATCGCACCCTCGTTGAGCGACCTGGCGTCGTCGAAGAGCTGGGTAAGGTCGATGTCGGTGACCGTGCCCCGGCCTTCGCAGCGCGGGCACATGCCGCCGGTGATGCTGAAGCTGCGCCGCTCCTTCACGGTCTTCCCGCCGCGCTCGAACGCGACCGCGCCCGCTCCGCTGATTGAGGCGATGTTGAAGGAGAACGCCTTGGGCGAGCCGATGTGCGGCTGCCCGAGCCGGCTGAACAGTATGCGCAGCATGGCGTTGACGTCGGTGGCGGTACCGACCGTGGAGCGGGGGTCGGCGCCCATCCGCTCCTGGTCGACGATGATCGCCGTCGTCAGCCCTTCGAGCACGTCGACCTCGGGCCGCGCCAGCGTAGGCATGTAGTACTGCAGGAAGGCGCTGTAGGTCTCGTTGATCAGCCGCTGCGACTCCGCGGCGATCGTGTCGAACACCAGGGAACTCTTGCCCGAGCCGGAGACGCCGGTGAACACCGTCAGCCGGCGCTTCGGGATCTCGACGCTGACGTCCTTGAGGTTGTTCACCCGCGCGCCGTGCACGCGGATCAGATCGTGGCTGCCGCCGGCCGGCGACCGCGTGTCCGTCCTCATCGTCTCTCCATCCTTTCGAACCCATACTCCGCGGCGAGCGAAGCGAGCGCCGCGGCGGTTGCCGTCCCGAAGGGGCGGCAAATTCCGCCGTGGCCCCAAGCCGGCCGAGCGCAGCGAGGCCTTGGCGCGGCAGGAAACTCAGTCCTGGATCAGCCCCAGCACGTTGCCGTCGGGGTCGGTGAAGGTGGCCACCAGCCGGCCGCCGCCAACGTCGTGCGGGGCATCCTTCACAGCGCCACCGGCGGCGGTCACCTCGGCCAGCTTCGCCTCGATGTCCGGCACGTGCCAGAAGGTTACCGGCGAGGTCATGCCCTCCTGGCCACCCGGCGGCACCAGCCCGATCTGCTGACCTTCGGCCTCGAAGCCGACATAGTAGGACGAGTCGGCCTGCGGCTGCACGCCGAGCAGGGCGGCGTACACCGGCTTGGCCCGCTCCAGATCGGAGACGGGATGCAGCACGGTCTTGATTCCCTGAGTAGTGGATCCGGTCATGGTCACTCCCTGAGGTCGTGGATCATATCTACCCGATGTGCCTGGTCAGGAGTTCAGGCTAGTTGCGGCCCGGTGACCGGCGCTTCTCGAATCCTGACCGGTCTGGTCGAGCCGTCACGAGCTGGCGCGGGTGGCCGGGCGGGCATAGTCTGAAGCCTCACGGCAGCGAAAGGCTTACCCAACGTGGTGGACGACGCCCGGAGGCATGCCTCCTATCCGTTAAGCCTGCCGAAGATCGACGTCAACGTGGCGAACACGGCGCGTACCTGGAACTACATGGTGGGCGGCAAGGACAACTTCGCCGCCGACCGGGAGGCGGCGCGCCAGCTCGTCATGGTGGCCCCGGTCATGGTAGCCGCCGCCCTCGCTTCGCGCGCCTTCCTCCGGCGTACCGTGCGATACCTCGTCGGCGGGGCGGGGATACGGCAGTTCCTCGACATCGGCACCGGCCTGCCGACCGCGGGCAGCACCCATGAGGTCGCGCAGAGCATCAGCCCGGAGTGCCGCGTGGTCTACGTGGACAACGACCCGGTGGTCCTGACCCACGCGCGGGCGCTCCTCACGTCCGCTCCGGAGGGCGCCACCAGCTACATCGATGCCGATGCCCGCGACCCGCACGCGATCATCGCCGAAGCAGGCCGGACGCTGGATTTCACCCGGCCGGTCGCCATCATCATGGTGGACCTGCTGAACTTCATCCGGGACAACCAGACCGTCCACTTCATCATGTCCGCCTTGATCGATGCCGTGCCGTCCCGCAGCCACTGCGCGATCATGCACCCGGCCAGCGATCTGGATCCAGCCATGCTCGAAGCCGAGCGACGATGGAACCGGCTGGCCCCGCAGAAGATCAGGCTGCGCTCCCGGGCCGAGGTGGCCGCGTTGGTCGACGGCCTGGTGCCGGTGGAGCCGGGCCTGGTGACCGTGTCCGAGTGGCGCCCCGACGAGGCCGAGCTCGCGCCCGCCCAGCTGGTCCCGCTCTACGGGGTGGTAGCCCGCAAACCCTAACCGTTGCGGCGCATGGAAAGGGCCGCCGTCTTTGCCAGGAGATGCCCCGTTATGTGGAGGGTAGCCGCGCTGGACGACGTTGGAGGAAAAGGTCCTCCCGGAAAAAAGGGCGCCGATTTCCGGCACCTTTTCCTCCACAGAGCTCCTATCCTCCACGTGATGGTTGGCTACTGGCCCGCAATATGACGATACGCGTAATTTACCCAGGCCATCCAGCGCATCACAGCGAAGACGACATGCCGCGACGCACCCACTTACTAACTAATCGGAGGCGCACCTCCCATATCGTGAAATGTCACATTTGGCCGCGCCAGACGAGGGGTGGGACTGCGGGGGGCGGGCTGTGCCGTCCAGTCCGATGTCCTTCGTCCCATATGTCCGTGGAGCGCTGGCGCGCTCGCGCGGTTGATCCGGGCTTCGTGGTGCTTTTTGTGCACGGGGGTGCACATAAATAACCGCAAGGCCCGAATCCACCACGATAATTGCCCGGTATGCCCGTTCCCAGCCCGTTCCCGCAGGCGCGGGCGCCGGGCGGGATGGTCGCGGGGACCGGACCGGCGCGGCGCGCCTGGCCGAGGGAGGGCGGCCCCGCGCAGGGGCCGGCGCGGGGAGCGGGGAGCGGGGCGGAACGGCGCGGACCTCGCGGACCTCATTGAGCAAGCAGCGCCCTGATCGCTTCCAGAGCGGCCTGGATGTTCTCGACCGAGTTCGCGTAGGAGAACCGCAGGAACCCCTCCCCGGCCGGGCCGAACGCGGTGCCGGACAGGGCGGCCACCCCCGCCTCGGCCATCAGCCGGCTGGCCAGCTCAGCCGAGGAAAGGCCGGTGCCGGTGATGCTGGGGAACGCGTAGAACGCGCCCTGCGGCTCGACACAACTGACGCCCGGAAGGGAGTTCAGGCCCGCGACTATCACGTCCCGCCGCCGCAGGAATGCCGCGACCATCTCCGCCACCGGATCCCACGGTCCCTCCAGCGCGGCGATGGCCGCGTACTGGCTGAACGCCGACGTGCACGACACCGAGTTGATCGCGAGCCGGGTCACCGGCTCGACCAGCGCGGTCGGGAACACGCCGAAGCCGAGCCGCCAGCCGGTCATGGCGAACGTCTTGGACCAGCCGTCGAGCAGGATCGTCCGGTCCGCCATCCCGTCGAAGTCCAGCACCGAAGCGTGGGGTTGAGAACCGTACCGGATGGCCCAGTACACCTCGTCGGAGAGCACGACCAGGTCGTGCGCCAGGGCTATTTCGGCGATGGCGGCACAATCATCCCCCGTCAACGCGCTGCCACACGGGTTGTGCGGCGAGTTCAGAACAAGCAGGCGGGTCCGTTCGGAGATCAGGTTTTCAAGCTCTTTAGTGTCGATGCGGAAGCCGTTACGCTCGCGCAGCGGGATCGGAACGGGCGTGGCGCCCGCGAACCTGGTGATTGACTCGTACATGGGAAAGCCGGGATCGGGGTAGATAACCTCGTCACCGTCGCCGCACAGGGCCAGGATCGTGAAGAACATGATGGGCTTGGCACCCGGGGTTACGATCACCCGCTCCGGGGTGACGCGCATCCTGCCGGTGCGCTCCAGGAAGGCCGCGACCGACTCGCGCAGTTCGGGAATGCCCGGCGCGGGCACGTAGTGGGTGTGACCGGCCCGCAGCGCCTCGACGGCCGCCTCGACGATGTGGGTGGCAGTGGGGAAGTCCGGCTCGCCGATCTCCAGGTGGATGATATTCGCGCCGGCCGCCTCCATCGCCTTGGCCCGGGCCAGCACCTCGAAGGCGGATTCGGTCCCGAGTTGCCCCATTCGGTCGGCCAGCCGGATGTCTACCATGATCATGATCGTAGATAGCCAGAGGAGATACGCCTAATGCCCGAGGTGGACGCTGACCGGCTGTATGCCGCGGCTGAGCGTGATTTCGCCCGGTATGAGCAGGTGAAGGAGCTGGTCGACGAGTGCATCGACCTGTCGCTGAACTACCGGCAGAGCGGGCACCCCGGCGGCTCCCGGTCCAAGGTGCACATGCTGCTGGCGCTGATGCTGTCCGGCGCGATGCGGTGGGACGTGCTGCGGCCGTGGCGCCCGTTCGGCGACCGGTTCGTGCTGTCCGCGGGACACACGGTGCCGCTGGTGTACGCCACCCTCGCCGTGCTCAATGAGGCGATCAGGGCACGGCATGACCTTTCCGGTGAACCTGAATTCTCTTTTCCAATGAACGGCGACTATGCGTTGACCTGGGAATGGTTGCTTCGCCTGCGGCGTGGTGGCGGCCTTCCCGGTCACGCCGAAATGGGCGGGAAGACGCTGTTCCTGAAGGCCAACACCGGTCCCTCGGGCCACGGGATGCCGCCCGCCGCCGGAGAGGCGCTGGCGCTGAAGCTGGCCGGCGCGGGTTCGGTTCGTGTGTTCGTTTTCGAAGGCGAGGGCGGCCTCACGCCCGGATCCGCCCACGAGACCAAGAACACCGCGTGGGGCCTCGGGCTGGACAACCTGGTGTTCATGCTGGACTGGAACGACTACGGCATCGATCCGCGACCGCTGTCGTCGGTGGTTTCCGGTGGGCCTTCTGAGTGGTTCGCGCCGTACGGGTGGCGGGTGCTGGGCACTCCGGACGGGATGTCGTGGGGGCCGGTGGTGCGGACGGTGCTGGATACTGCCTGCTTGGCTTCTGGTGCTGGTGTGCCCAGCGTGGCGTGGTTCAAGACGGTCAAGGGGCGCGGGTACGGGAAGGAGGGCGCGCCGAGCCACGGCACGCCGTGGCCGATGAACGCGCCAGAGTTCTGGGCCGTGCGGGAGCGGTTCATGGAGCGGCACGGGGTTTCCTATGAGGGGTTCGGGTCGGCCGCCCCCGCTTCGCCTGAGGAGGTGGAGGCGCAGGCATCGGCGAACCTGCGGGTTGTCATGGAGGTGCTGCGGCGGGATACCGACCTGGTGACCTGGCTGTCGGACCGGCTGCTGGCCGTCGCTCGGACGGTGCCTTCGTCGATCGAGGGGTGCTCGCTGGGTTCGGGTTTGGTGTTCCGGGACCGGCGGTTGTTCGACGTGGCCCAGTACCCGTCCGCGATGTGGAAGAAGCCCGGCGATAAGGCGCCGAACCGGGCCGCTCTGGGCGCGTGGGCCGCGTACGTGAACTCGCTGGCGTTGCGGGAGTACGGCCGCCCGCTGTTCATCGCGGCCTCCGCCGACCTGGCCGAGTCGACGAACATCGCCGGGTTCGGGAAGGATTTTGACGGTTCGCCGGGCAGCGGGTGGTTCTCGCGCTCGTCGAATCCGCGCGGGGCCCTGCTGCCGACCGAGATCACCGAGTTCACCAACGCGGGTCTCATGGCGGGGCTGGCTTCGGTCAATCTGGCTTCCGACCCGTTCGTGGATTACGACGGGTTCTGGGGGGCGTGCTCCACCTATGGCTCGTTTTCGTACCTGAAGTACGGGCCGATGCGGCTGTTCAGCCAGCTCGCGCAGGATTGCGAGCTGCGCATGGGCAAGGTGTTGTGGGTCGCCGGGCATTCCGGGCCGGAGACCGCGGAGGATTCACGGACGCACTTCGGCATCTTCTCGATCGGTGTCACCCAGCTGTTCCCCGAAGGCCATGTCATCGACCTTCACCCCTGGGAGTACAACGAGGTACCGGTCGTCCTGGGTGCTGCTTTTGGGTCTTCTGCTGGTGCTCCGATCGTGGCGCTGCATCTGACCCGGCCGTCGATCGAGATACCTGACCGGCCTGCTCTGGGGATTCCGTCGCATTTCGAGGCGGCGCGCGGGGCGTACCTTCTGCGAGATTATGACGCTGGTTCGCCCCGCGGCGGGACCGTGTACGTGCGCGGCACCATGCCGACGCGGAACCTGGTTGGTGTGTTGCCTGTGCTGGAATCGCGCGGCATCAACGTGCGGATCGTCGCCGCGATCAGCCCGCAGCTGTTTGCTCTTCAGTCTCCGTCATATCGTTCATCGGTGGTCGGTCATGGTTTTGGCGGGCGGCTGGACGCGATGGTCATCACGAACGGCGCGTTCAAGCTGATGGGCGACTGGGCCTCCGGGCCGCTGGTCCGGGAGTATTCGCTGTCGTCGGACTGGGACGACCGATGGCGCACCGGCGGCGCCGTCGACGAGGTCATCGCCGAGGCGCACCTAGACGCCGACAGCATTGTCGCCGCTGTCGAGCGGTTCGCCGCCGACCGCTCGTTGCGGTTGCAACGCCTGCGGGAGGCGCTCGATACCCTGTGACGCCTAGCTCTTCGCCTGGCGGCCGGCAGCGCGCCGCCGCGGGCGGGGATCCGCGCTAGGTGCCCGCGGATCCGGCGGGTTCCTTCTGCTCGACGAGTTCGCCTTCGATGGCGATCTGGATCTCCTCGCTGACCACGAACCGGCCGTCCAGCATCATGCTGAACGAGAGGCCGAAGTCCTTGCGGTTGATCTGGCCGGTCGCGCCGTAGGCGATGCGATGGCCCATCATGTTGGGGTCGTTGAACTCCCCGTACCTGGTCACGTTCAACGTCACCGGACGGGTGTTGCCCTTGATGGTCAGGTCACCGGTCACCGTGAAGGTGTTCTCGCCGGTCTGCTTGACCTCGGTGCTCTTGAACGTCATCGTCGGGAAGCCCTCGGCGTCCAGGAAATTGGACGAGCGCAGGTCGTTGTCTCTGACCGGGTGGTTGGTGCGGATGCTGCCCGTGGAGATGGTGGCCTCCACCGACGCGTTCTCCGGATGCTCGGGGTCGATATCGGCCTTCGTACTTACGTCGTCGAAGTACCCGCGGACCGTCATCATCCCCAGGTGCTTGGCAGCGAACTCTACTTGGGTGTGGTACGGATCGAGTTGCCAGTTACCCATAGGAACCTCCTTGCCGCAAGACCGAGACTAGTACCGGCACATTGGCCGCCGCTAGGGCGGATACGTCACCACAAGGCGCACATTGACCGAGTCGGCCTTTGCCCTGCCTGGTAGAGCCCACTTCCACGGAAGAAAAGCGCCTCGTGGAGGATTGGGCGCCGGAAACCAGCGCCCAATCCTCCAGCAGGCTCCGATCTTCCATGCCATCCGCCGCGCCCCTTAGCGCGAATTGGGACAAATGCTGAAATGTCGGGTTGGAGCAAGCGGGGCGCGCGGGCGCAAGCGGGGCGGGAGGGTCAGGCGGCGAAGTGGAGTGAGGGGCGGCCGGAGACGCCTGGGACGCAGGCGAAGATGTCGCCGGCGTGAGGTTCGGCGCGGCGGTCCGCCTCGGTGAAATTCTCGCGTGCCGTGGTGATGTAGAGCGTGCCGAGGCCGGGACCGCCGAAGGCGGCCGAGGTTACCTGGCGGGCCGGGAGACGGACGACCGTGTCCAGGCGGCCGTCCGGGGTGAAGCGCCTGAGTTCGCCGGAGCCGAACACGGCCAGCCACAGGCAGCCTTCGGAGTCCAGCGTCAGCCCGTCGGGGACGCACCCGGCGTCGGGAACGGAGACGAACCGGCGCCGCTCCCCCAGCGCCCCGCTGCCGGGGTCGCAGTCGAAGGCATCCACTCCTCCGCTCAGGCTGTCGGCGAAGTAGAACGTCCGGCGGTCATCGGTCCAGTCGAGGCCGTTGGACAGGGCGACGTCCGGCAGCATCGTGGTGACGGTTCCGTCGGGGGACAGCCGGTACAGGGCGCCACCCGGCGCTCCTTCCGCCCAGGCCATCGTGCCGGCCCAGAAATTGCCCCACGGGTCCGGCTTCCCGTCGTTGAACCGGACCGCCGACCGGTCGGTCGAGAAGCCACCGAACCGCGTCACCGTCCATCCGTCGGACGGCTCGCCAGTCAGGAGGGCGAAACCATCGACCAGCGCCAGCACCAGGCCGCCGGATGAGGTCAGGCCCACGGCTCCGACCGGAACGCCTGCGTCGAACCAGTTCCGTTCCCCGCTGGCCGGATCGAAGGAATGCACGTGACCAGCGAGGATGTCAACCCAGCGGAGCACTCCAAGGCGGCGGTCCCAGATCGGCCCTTCGGCCAGCTCACACTGGGCCGGGACCGCGACCTCCGCCTGGAGTACCCGGGTCATGCCCTAGCTCGCGCGTTCCCAGGCGTTTGTGAACGCGACGCCGTGGGACAACCCGCTGGTGGCCGCCTTGACGTGCCCGGCCGTGTCGACCATGACCAGCTCGCTGTCCTGCCACAGCGACGAGCCGAAGCCACCCCGCTGCCCCGCCGCGTCGGTGACCTGGATGTGCGAGTAGCTGACACTGCCGAAGGCGGCCAGCGGGAAGAGCCGGTTGCTGCTGACGTCCACGCTGGGCGCTTCGGTGATGACCTCGGCGCTCCCGTTATGGCACGACGAGGCGCCGCACCGGCGCAAGGTGCTGAAGCCCTCCCGGTCGCTCAGGTCGGACAAGGTCAGCCGGTACTGCCGGTTCGCGGAGTTGTAGTAAACCGAGGCCTGGATGACGTCATGGGGGTGAATGACCATGGCCGGATAGACCGGCGCCTTGGGGAACATCTCCCACCATGCGTTGTAGGTGGGCACGCCCCGGACGCACTGGCCGGCGATGCCGTCCTGCTCGACCGTCACCACCCGGCCCCCGAGGCCGTCAAGCCCGACCCACACTCCCACCATGGCGGGTGTCTTCGCGGTCCCGGGCGTCTTCCGGCAGTTCAGGGCCGGCACGGCGAACGTGGCCTGGACAAACCGGAACCGGTTGTTGGAGGCCACGTAACCGGCCCAGTTCTGGCTGGACACCGACATGAGCGGGCTGGACCGCCTTATCTGATCGGCACGGAGGTGCTTGACCCCGACCGGCCCGCCGCCGGCGACCGCGTCGGCCACGGTGGCTGTCTCAGGCATCGTGGCGTGGCCACCGGTGGCGGCGCTCGCATGGGTCTGGTTGTTCATCACGAGCAAGGCCATGGCCGACAGGGCGAGGGCCAGGACCAAAGCCAGGACCACTGCGGCTGGGCGGGCAAAGCGCGCGATCGACATCGCGAAATACCCCCTGTTATTTCGGCATTTATGCCGACACGCCCCGTGCCGCGGGGGCCCGGGGGGACGGCTCCCCCCGGTCGAGAGCGTCCGGCACGCCGCAGTCTAGGGGAATGAATGGTACACAGGAGGCATCTTTGCGCTTATCAGGCATTCACCGTCACAGTTCCAGCATGACTTTGCCGCGGACCCCGGTCCCGGACCGCAGCGCCTCGTAGGCGTCGGTGTACTTCTCCAGCGCGAAGCGGTGGGTGACCAGCGGGCCGAGCCTGATCTGCCCGGTCCGGAGCAGCGCGGCGACCTCGCCGAAGGCAGCGGACGTATACCCGAAGCTGGCCAGGATGGCCAGGTCGTTGTTAACCGCGTCATCGACCGGGAACTGGGCGCGGACGTCGTGACCGGCCAGCCCGAGCAGGACCACGCGACCGCCGCGGCGGGCCAGCCCGAAGGCGCGCTCAACCGCACTCGCCGTGCCCGCGGCCTCCACTACCAGGTCGAACCCCATGGGATCCGGACCGGTCTCGGTCTCGAAGGCCATAGCGCCGAGCGCGATGGCCAGGCCGGCCTGGGCCGGCCGCTGGCCGAACACCACCAGTTCGGCCGGAGAGAACAAGGCCAGCAGGTGTGCCGCGGTCAGCGCGACCGTGCCGTCGCCGACCACCGCCACCCGCTCCCCCGGCCGCGGCTTACCCCGGCCGATCCCCCGCCATGCCACCGCGGCGGGCTCGGCCAGCGCCGCGACCACCAGGTTCACCGAGTCATCGAGCGGATGCACGAGCTGGGCCGGCACCAGGACCTGGTCCGCTGCGGCTCCGGCCCGGGTGAATCCCAGCTCGTCATAGGTCTCGCACAGGTTGGTCAGTCCGCGCACGCAGGAGGCGCAGACCCGGCACGGCACGATGCCTTCGGCGATGACGTGCTGCCCCGGCGACAGCGCGGTCACGCCTGGTCCGGTCACCTCCACCACCCCCGACCATTCGTGCCCGGGGATCAGCGGATACCGCACATACGCGGGGTCGACCACACCGGCCAGCAGTTCCAGATCGGTGCCGCAGATCCCCACGTACAGCGGCCGGGCCACCACCTCCCCCGGCCCGGGAACCAGCCGGTCCACCTCCTCCAGCCCCAGCGAACCCGGTGCCGGTATGACCAGCGCCCTAGGCACGACCGGACCGTGCCCCGCCCAGCGCGGCGGTTATCGTGTCCGCGGCGTCCCGCACCACCACGCCCAGTTCGTCCATCCGCCACGAAGGCCGGTTCAGCTTCAGCCCGGTCCCGCTGATCGCCGCGACGCAGTTCCCGGTCCGGTCGTACACGGCCGCGCCGACGCAGAACACCCCGTCGGAGTCCTCCTCGTCGTCGATCGTGAAGCCCCGCGCCGCGCTGAGCTCCAGGTCGCGCATGAGCGCGTCCGGATCGGTGATCGTCCGGGAGGTCCGGACCGGCATCCCGGCCTCGATCGCCATCGCCCGGGCCTGGTCCGGCGGGAGCGCCGCCAGCAGGGCCTTTCCGGCCGACGTGCAGTGCGGGTATTCCCGTTTGCCCAGGTAACTGGCGAACCGCACCGTCCCGGGCGCGTCCACCCGGCCGGCCACCACGGCGAACGGCCCGTCCGGAACGACCAGCCGCGTGGTCAGTCCGGTCCTGTCCGTGACCGATTGCAGCACCGGCATCGCGACGCTGACCAGCGGCGACTGCTCGGCAGCCACGTCGCCCAGCTTGGCCAGCGTCATACCGAGCCGGTACCGGCGGCTCAGCCGGGCGCCGGAGTCGGCCACGTAACCCCGGGTGATGAGCGTGTGCAGCAGCGCGAACGCCGTGCTCTTGGACACCCCCAGCCTGGCGGTCAGGTCGGTCAGCGTCATGCCCTCCGGGCCGGCCGCGGCGAGCAGCTCAAGCGCGTCGAGGGCCCGCTCCACGCTCTGCAACCGGTAGGCGGCCGGAACCGGCTCGTCGCCTCGCGTCGGCAAGGTCGCATTCGGCGTTGCCAAATCAGGTTTACCTCCTTGACAAGCACCATACGCTGCCGTGTCATGGTTGGCATCCAAAATTCGCGATAAGCAAACTAAATTCGGCTCTGCGGAATTAGGAGTGAGACAACACGATGACCTGGGTCTCGGACGTACTCGGCGAATTCCGGGGCGACGCGGCGGGCGGCGGCCAGCTCGCGTTCCCCGATGGCGCCGCGTTCCGCGTCGAGATTCCGAGTGTCGAGAGCCCCAAGGTGCTCGAGGCGGTACTGCGCGCCGCCGAGACCGAGGGCATCACGGTCAACCGGGTCTCCCAGGGCAGCGGCGCGATGCTGCTGCGCACCGCCGAACTCCGCGACATGGCCCAGGCCGGCCACGAGACAGGCGTCGAGGTGTGCCTGTTCATCGGCCCCCGGGAACGGTACGGTACCGGCGCCCACCCCAGGTCGCAGGACGGCCGGGCGCACGGTGACCAGGTCCGCGGGCTGCGTCAGCTCGGCTACGCGCTCGAGGATGTGCTGCGAGCCACCGAGGAGGGCATCCGCAGCTTCCTGGTGGCCGACCTCGGCCTGCTCCGCGCGCTCACCGCGGCACAGGCCCGGGGGATGCTGCCGGCCAATTGCGTGTGGAAGATCTCCGCCAGCATGTCCCCGTCCAACCCCGTGACACTGACCATCCTGGCCGAACTGGGCGCGAGCACGATCAACATCCCGTCCGACATGACGCTGGCCGAACTGGCCGAGATGCGGGCCGCGGTCACGCTGCCGCTGGACCTGTATGTGGAGTCCTCGGACCCGCTCGGCGGCGTGGTACGCGGTCAGGAACTCGGCGACCTGGTCCGGACCGGCGCCCCGCTGTACGCCAAGTTCGGGCTGCGCAACGCTCCGGCCGTGTATCCCAGCGGCCACCACCTGGAACCCACGGCCGTCGCGAACGCGGTCGAGAAGGTGCACCGCGCGGCGGTCGCGCTGGAATGGCTGGACCGCATGACCCCCGGGCTCACCCAGTCCAAGCCCGGCGCAGAAGGACTGGGGGTCCCCCGTCCCATGACATCGCAGGAGAAGGACCGGTGTAATGAGTATTGAGGGTGGGCAGAGTTCCGGCGGTTCTGGCGGGCTGAGAGCGAGGTCGGTCGGGCTTCGCGGCGACTGGATCGCTTCGATCACCAACGTGGCGCCGACCGCCGCCACCACGCTGACCATGGCCGCGCTGATCGGGGTATCCGGGCTGGCGTCGCCGCTGGCGCTGCTGATCGCGGGTGGCGCGATGCTGTGCTGCGCGGTGGCCTACCACCGGCTGAACGCCTGGCAGGCGTCGGCGAACGCGCCGGTGCAGTGGGTGGCTCGCGGGCTGTCGCCGATCATCGGGTTCGCGGTCGGGATCCTGGTCCTGATGACGGCGCTGACCTCCAACATCGGCAACATCACGCTGATCGGGTCCACCGTGCTGAGCCTGATCGCTCCCAGCGAGACGTCCAACAAGCCGCTGACCTGGGTGGTCGCGACGGTGATCTGCCTGCTCGTGGTCGGGATCGCGGTGGTCGGCGTGCGGGTGACGATCCGGTTCGAAGGCTGGGTCGTGCTGGGCGAGTATCTCATCATCGGCGTGCTGGCGGTGTGGGGCCTGGTACACGAGATCACTTCGCACGCCGCGGGGGTCACCCATCCGTCCTGGTCGTGGTTCACCACCTCGCACGCCCCGGGCGGGTCGACCGGGCTGATCGCTGGCGTGGTCATCGCGACGTTCCTGCTGGGCGGGTGGGATTCGCCGATCTACCTGGGCGATGAGCAGCAACGGCAGCGGGATCCGGGGCGGTCGGTGCTGATCTCGATCACGTTCTGCACGCTGTGGGTGGTGTTCCTGTTCGTCTGCCTCCAGGGGCTGGCGCCTTCCTCGGCGGTCACGGCGAACGGCAGTAACGTGCTTCCCTTCCTGGCCGGGAGGCTGGGGACTTCGGCGTTCAGTGACCTGGTCGCCCTGGCGGTGATCGCGTCGTTCGCCACCACGATCCAGTCCCAGATCGTGGACGGCAGCCGGATTATGTTCGGCATGTCGCGGGACCGCACGCTGCCTGGTTCGCTCGGCCGGGTCAATCGGCGGTTCGCCACGCCGGTGGCGGGACTGGTCGTGATGGGCGTCATCCCGGTGGTGGCCCTGGTGCTGTATCTGGCCAGCGCCAGCCTGGAGAAGACGATCGTGTACATAGACTCCACCGGCGGCCTACTGTTCGCCGGGTACTACGTGGTGATCTCGCTGTACAGCATCTGGTACTACCGCTCGGTGCTGCTGCGTGACGCGCGCGAGTTCGTCCTGGGGCTGTTCCTGCCGCTGGTCGGCGCCGGGACGCTGGTGTTCGTCGTCATCAGGTCGCTGAAGGGGACGCCAGGGGTTGTGCTGATCCTGGCGCTGGTGCTGTTCCTGGTGGGGATACCGCTGGCGTTGCTGTCCAAGGCGGTGACGCGGTCGCCCTTCTTCTCGACGCGGCGGGAGCGGTATGTGGAAGAGGCGCCGGCCGATGCCGTCGCGGTCGCGGCTCCGGAGTGACGCGTGGCTCGTGGGCGACGACGAGGTCGCCCTCGAGCACCGCGCGGCATTGCGGCCCGCCGGGTACCGGCGTTCGGTGCGGCGGCGGCCCCTGATCGGGATCGCCTGCACCGCGAGCGACCTGAACCGGTGCGACCTGGGCCTGGCCTCGCTGGCCGACGCGGTACGGCGCGGGGTGCTGGCGGCGGGCGGGCTGCCGCTGTCGTTCCCGGTCATGTCGCTGAGCGAAGACCTGATGAAGCCGACCGCGATGCTGTACCGGAACCTGCTGGCCATTGAGGTGGAGGAGACCATCCGGTCCCAGCCGCTGGACGGCCTGGTCGCGCTGGGCAATTGCGACAAGACCGTGCCGGCGTTTCTGATGGCGATGGCTTCGGCCGATATTCCTTCGTTGATCGTGACTGGCGGGTTCCGGCCGGTTACCCGGTTCCGGGGTGAGCCGCTCGGCAGCGGCACGGCGTTGTGGCAGATGTATGACGCGCGGCGGCGGGTTCGTTGTCCGCATCGGCATGGGCGCAGCTGGAAACCTGCCTGGGACGCGGGCTCGGTGCGTGCAACACGATGGGCACCGCGTCCACCATGGCGATCATGGCCGAGACGCTGGGTTTCATGCTGCCCGGGTCCGCGGTGCGGGCGTCCGGGGACCCGGTTTCGATGGCGCTGGCCGCCGAGGCCGGGCAGCGGGTGGTCGGGTTGGTGCGGGACGAGGTGCGGCCTTCGTCACTGCTGGGTGTTCCCGATTTCGGCCGCGCCCAGCGGGTGCTGGCGGCCGTCGGCGGGTCCACGAACGCGATCATTCATTTGTGCGCGATCGCCGGACGGCGCGGTATCCGGCTGCCGCTGCGGTCATTCGGGTCGGCTTCGGCTTCGGTTCCGGTTCTGGTCGATGTCGCGCCGATCGGCACCGGGCTGATGCCGGACCTGGCTCGTGCGGGCGGCGTGCCCGCGGTCCTCGCCGCGCTCGACGGGTTTGACACGCCTGACGGTGCTTCGGTGTGGCCTGTCTTGCCGCTCGACAAGCCGCTGACCCGGCTGCCCGCGTTCATGGTGGTGCACGGGAACCTGGCGCCGTCCGGTGCGGTGATAAAGGCCGCGGCGGCGTCACCGCGGCTGCTGCGCCACCGCGGACCGGCCGTGGTGTTCCACTCGTACGCGGAGATGCGGCGGCGCATCGAAGATCCTTCGCTGGATGTCACGGCGGATTCCGTGCTTGTCCTGGCCGGCTGCGGGCCTCGCGGCGCGGGCATGCCCGAATGGGGAAATATCCCGATACCGGCGCGGCTGCTGTCCGCTGGCGTGACCGACATGCTGCGGATCACCGATGGCCGGATGAGCGGCACCGGCTACGGCACGGTAGTTTTGCATGTCGCACCGGAAAGCGCCATCGGCGGCCCGCTGTCCCGGTTGCGCGACGGCGACGTCGTCTCCCTGGACGCGTACGCCGGCACGCTGTCGGTTGAGGTTCCGTCGGACGTACTGTTTGCTCGCGAACCTGTGGTTCCGGAGGTGACGGACCTGCGCGGCTGGCCCGTCCTGCACCGCCAGCACGTCACCCAAGCCCCCGAAGGCTGTGATTACGACTTCCTCCAGGCCAGAACCCCCCCCCACCTCCCCTTCACCGAACCCACGATCGGCCGCTCCTAACCCACACCCACCCCGCCCCGAATCTCCCCGTCCGGGCACTCCCCCATCCAGGCGCTCCCCGCCCCGAATCTCCCCGTCCGGGCACTCCACCATCCAGGCGCTCCCCGCCCCGAA
>Ga0213881_10000037_pt1 | contig 130483 bp, 99 predicted proteins | sample BarmaccoBMER_R08_FD_160104 | JGI IMG/M metagenome (GOLD analysis project Ga0213881, IMG submission 160104) | Barbacenia macrantha exposed rock microbial communities from rupestrian grasslands, the National Park of Serra do Cipo, Brazil - ER_R08 ...
AACCCCCGCTACCAGGCACGGAACCACGAAACCCCAGCTCACAACCACGCCACAATCGGCAGGGAGCTAATTTGCCATTCACGCTGAATGCCGGAGGCTAGTGGCTCGTGGGGGTCCGGGGCGGCGAGCCGCCGCACCGCGTGGTCGCCGGTATCACGGCCGCCAGCCGCCTTGCGTGGGCTTGCGTGGGATCACGACACAAGAGTCGTCTTGACACTCTTCAGGTGGCTATGTTTATCTTTCTACATATATGTTCTAATTGGTCAGTAGCCCTCAAATTGGCGCGAATTCAATGACGATTATATGAGGCATTTCCGGCGCCGGAGAAATGCCTTTTAGCATCTTCGAGGACCGATGCTCACTGATTCACAGCGCGATGTGCTCCTGGCGCGGCTGCGCCAGAACCGATCGGACGCCGCCGGCTCTCGCGATCCCGGGCAGATCCCAGCCCGGCGCACCGGGCTGACCGAGCTGCCGCTGTCCTACGCACAGGAGCAGGTCTGGTTCATGGACCGGTTCGCTCCTGGACAGGCGAACTACAACATCCCGTACGCGATCCGCGTGCGCGGGCCGCTCGACCCCTCGGCGCTGAGGCAGGCGCTACTGATGCTGACCGAGCGGCATGAGGCGTTGCGGACCCGGCTGGTCCCCAGCGACAGTGCCGCCGGCGAAGGCGGAGCGAAGCAGGTCATCGACCCGCCGGCGCCGGTGGCGCTGGCCACCGAAGACCTTGGTGGGTTCGATCCCGCCAGGCGGGACGCGCGAGTGCGGGAGTTCATCCACGCCGAGGCGATGCGGCCCTTCGATCTGGCGGCGGGCCCGCTGCTGCGGTGTTCGCTCGTCCGGCTGGCGCCCGATGAGCACCTGCTTGTCGTGGTGGTGCACCACGTGATCTTCGACGGGTGGTCGGTCGGGGTGTTCGTGCGCGACCTGGCGGCCTTGTACGCGTCCGCGGTAACCAGAGAACCTGCCCGGCTGGCCGAGCTTCCGGTTCAGCTCGCCGACTACGCGATGTGGGAACGGGAGCGCATCCAGGGCAGCATGCTGGCCGAGCTGGCCGCCTACTGGCGGCGGGCGCTGGACGGATTCGAGACGCTCGAGTTCCCCACCGACCGGCCGCGCCCGGTTGTCGACAACTTCGCCGGCGCCCTCGCCGAGCGCACCACCGGCACCGCGCTGCTGGCGGGCCTGCGCGAGCTGGCCCGCCGGGAAGGCACGACGCTGTTCGCCACCGTCCTGGCCGGCCTACTGGCCCTGCTGAACAGGTACACCGGGCAGACGGATCTGGTGGTGGGCACGGTCAGCGCCAACCGGGGCCGACCCGAGCTGACACCGTTGATCGGGTTCCTGGTGAGCACCCTCCCGATCCGGTGCGACGCCTCGGGGGACCCGCCGTTCACCGGCCTGCTGGCCCGGGTGAAGGAGACCTTCATCGGCGCGTTCGCCCACGCCGAACTCCCGTTCGGCACGCTTGTCGACACCCTCAAGATCGCCCGCGACGCCAGCCGCGCACCGGTCTTCCAGATCGCCTTCACATACGCCGAGCCCGACGAAACCCCGGTCATCGCAGCGGACGTGGACTTCACGCTCACCGGCCTGGTGCGCGGCACCGACGCCGCGAAGTCCGACCTGACCTTCGCCGTCGAGGCGCGCAGGGACGGGCTGTGGATCGAGTGCTCGTTCAAGACTGCACTGTTCGACGCCGCTACGGTGGAGCGGCTGCTTGGTCACCTGGAGACGCTGCTGGGCGGCGCGGTCGCCGATCCCGGTGCGCGGCTGTCGGAGCTGCCGTTGCTGACCGAGGCCGAGGTACGCGCCGAGCTCATGGACTGGAACGACACCGCCGGCCCGGTGCCGCCCGGCTGCGTGCACGAGCGATTCGAGGAGCAGGTGTCACGCACGCCCGACGCGGCCGCCGCTGAATACGGAGGCGAGCTCCTCAGCTATGCGGAGCTGAACCGCTGGGCGAACCAGATCGCCCAGCGGTTGCGCGGTCTCGGGGTTGGTCCCGAGGTGCTCACCGGCGTGTGCATGGGGACCGGGCCGCGGCGGCTGGCCGCCCTGCTGGGGATCTGGAAGGCAGGCGGCGGATATGTGCCGCTGGACCCGGGCTTGCCCGCGGAGCGGCTGTCCTTCATGGTCGCCGACACGGGCATGACCGTGATCCTTGCCGACGATGCCAGCGCGGAAAGCGTGCCGGAGGCGGCCCCGGTCACCGTGGTGGGCGTAGACGCGGAGTGGGACCAGATTACCGGTCTCGCTGGTGACAATCCGTCCGGTACCGGCGTCACCCCGGAGAACGCGGCGTATGTTATCTACACGTCCGGCACCGCCGGCCAGCCCAAGGGAGTGGTGATCGAGCACCGCAACGCGGTCAACTCCCTGCACAGCATGATCGGGCACTGGCAGATCCGCCCAGGCGACGCGATGCTCCAGTTCGCCTCTCTGGCTTTCGACGCGTCGGTCGAGGACACGTTCATGCCGCTGCTGGCTGGCGCGCGGGTGGTGCTCGCGCCGGCCGGGACGTTGCATTCGCCGGACCGGCTCGCCAGGCTGCTGCTCGATGCCCGGATCGGATTCCTCAGCCTGACCCCGGCCGTGCTGGATCTGCTGCCGGCCGGCGAATACCCGGACCTGCGGGTGCTGATGGCAGGCGGGGACGAGCTGCCGGCGGAGGTCGCCCGCCGCTGGATACGCCCCGGCCTGCGGCTGGTCAACGTGTACGGCCCGACAGAGACCACGGTCAACGCCACATACGCTGAGCTGGACGGTGCCGCATTGGCCTGGGCCTCCGGCCACGGCGCTCCCCGGAAGCCGCTACCGATAGGATTTCCCGCCCGGCCGAACTACCGGGCCTACGTGCTTGACCCCCACCTCAACCCAGTGCCACCCGGGCTGGCCGGGGAACTGCACATCGGCGGTGCCGGCGTGGCCCGCGGTTACCTCAACCGGCCCGGCCTGACCCGGCAGCGGTTCATCCCTGACCCCTTCAGCCCCGGGCAGCGGCTGTACAAGACCGGAGACCTGGTCCGCCGGCGCCCGGACGGCAGCCTGGTGTTCGCCGGCCGGATCGACAACCAGGTCAAGATCCGCGGCGTCCGGATCGAACTCGGCGAGATCGAAGCGATGCTGGCCAGCCACCCAGCCGTCGCACAGGCTGTCGCGACCGTTGTCACCGGCCCAGCCGGAGAGCGGGAAATCGCCGCCTACCTGCGCCCCGTCCCGGACCGCCAGCTCGATGCGGCCGCGGTCCGCGCCCACGTCGCCCGCACGCTGCCCCCGGCCATGATCCCGGCCCACCTGATCACCGTGGAGACCTTCCCGCTCAACGCCAGCGGCAAGATCGACTTCAAGAAGCTCCCCGCGCCGGTGCGAAAGCGGAGCCGCGGGCAGGAACCGGCCGCCACCCCGACGGAAAGCGCCCTGGCGGCCCTGTACGCGACGGTGCTCGGCACGGCGGGGCCCGGTGTCACCGACAGCTTCTTCGACCTCGGCGGCACCTCCCTGACGGCGATGCGCCTGGTGCACATGATCGGCCGCGAGACCGGCGTCGACCTGGCCGTGACCGAAGTGTTCCTGCATCCCAGCGTGCGGGACCTCGCGGCCAGCATCGACGCGGTCAAGAGCGGTGCCGCGCGGCAGACGGCCTCCGGTCCGCTGGTCGAGCTGACCGAGGGCGCGGCCGGGCCGCCCCTGTTCCTGATCCACGCGGTCAGCGGCACCATCTCCGCCTACCCGGCGCTCGCCCAGGAACTGGCGGCCGCATTCAGCGTATCCGGCCTCCAGTCGCCCGGCCTGGACGTGATCGATGCCATCGGCGCCTCGCTCACCGATCTGGTCGCCGACTACATGCGGCGGATCCGCGCCGTCCAGCCGGCCGGACCGTACCGGCTGGCGGGCTGGTCGATGGGCGGCGTGGTCGCGTTCGAGATCGCCCGGCGGCTGGAGCGGGCAGGCGCCGATGTCGGGCTGCTCGTCCTGCTCGACACGCCGTTCGCCATCCCGGCCGGCCACGTGCCCGCCGACGACGAGCTCGCGGCGCGTTTTGTCGCGGACGCGATGCAGAGCCTGGGGCTGGACGCCGCGGCCGAAGGCCCAGGCCAATTTAGCGCCGCTGACGCGCCGGACCCGGCGGCCGTCTCCGCGGCCAGCCAGCTCGCCTGGCTGGCGGACCGGCTGGCCGGCGACGCCGCCGGAGGCGCCAGCGTACGGGCCGGGCTCGAGCGGCGGTTCGGGCTGTTCGCGGCGCACAGCCGGATGCTCGCCGGATACCGGCCGGGCGCCGAAGGCGTGAAAGCGCCCACGCTGATTGTGAGCGCCGCGGATTCGCTCAACGCTCCGGCGGCAGGGCAGTGGCAGAGCCTGCTGAGCGGCCCTGTGTCCGTCCTGCATGTGGCCAGCGACCATTACGCATTCCTGCGTCCCCCGCTGGTCGCCCGGGTCGGCTCCGCGATCCGCGAATGGCAGGAGGAACACGCCGATGGCAGGAGCGGCTCAACTCGTCACGACAACTCCTGACACGGCCTCGGGGTACTGCGCTCCGGTAGGGTCGAGTTCCCAGAACAGGCCGTTCTTGCCGAGCGGTGCGCTGGACGGCACGCGAACCCGCATATCGAACAACAGCGAGTGGCCAGGCAGGATGGCACCCGCGGGCCGGCAATTCAGCCGGTGGATTTCGGTCTGCCCGGATGGTGCGAGAGCCTCGGCCAGCAGCGGGCAGCCGCCGAAGCGTACCGCGATCGGGGACGCGTTCTGAAGGCGGATGATGAAACGGGCGACTTGACCGCGCTTGGCGGTGAGCGAGAAGCCCGGGCCATCGGGTGATTCGATGGCTGCCGTCACGTTCGCCGTGGTCCACGGCTGGGTCGTGGGCAAGGGCGGGGGCGCGAACGGCCGCACATCAATCGTGGCGGGCTGGCCCGGCGCGTCGCATGCGGGCACGGCGTTGTAGTTCACGTCGAGGCTGCCGAGTCCTTTCCCGAGGGTGACCCGTACCGCGCTCGGCGGTATTTGCGGTTTAGCCGACCCGGCCGCGCCGGGCACGCACCAGTTGCTCCAGTCGATGCTCAGTATCGCGGCGGAGCCGGGGGCGAGAGCGCGCAACATTGCGGCGGGTTCGGCCACCTCCGGGAAAGCGGGCGCCTGCACTGGCAGGTCGACCTGACGCTGTGCGGGCGCCCGCGGGGCGCCAGTCAGGCGCACCGTCGGGTAGCCGGTCAGGCGGCAGCGGCCGGGGCCGGTGTTGCGCAGCGCCACCGCGCCATCCCCGCCGGCCACACCAGCCACGAACTGGAACCCGGATCCGCTCACGCTCAGCTGCGCGGCGCGGCATGCGGGCGCTGGCGGGACCTGCGGTGGCTGGAGCTGGCTGGGCACCGCGTCATCCCAGGCGATGACGTGCTGGGAAGGCGCCGCGACAGTAGCCCGGCTCGGCGAGCATCCAGCGACGACGCCAGCACAAAGCAGTGGCAGCATCGCGGCCCGCCAGATGCCGGGCGTCCGGTGAGTCATCGCGCCGCCGCGGGCTTGGGCCCATGGACTTCCGTCGTCGTGCCACCGAGCCGTGCCATCAGGCTCTCGGCTCGCGGGGTGATCGCCGCCTGCTCTTGCGCGGTCAGGTTGCCGCACGGGTCCGTCGCCGGCGGGGCCGGTTCCCGCGGGCCGGGCGTCGCCGGGTAGAGGGTCGGCTGGAACTCGACCGCGACGGCCTGACGGTAAAAGGCCCAGTTGCCGTCGTAGACGGCCAGCTTCACGTCGTACCAGTGCGGCGAGGTGCCCGGGAACGTGTGCACCACCGCGGGACTCGTGGTCGCCAGGGTCGTGCCGTCGCCGAAGTCCCAGTAGTACTTCAGCCCCTTGGTTGTCCCGGCCGCGGTACGGCTGAATGACGCGTCGAACGTGACCGAGTTCGTCGTCGTCGGCTTGGCTGGGCCGGTCTCGAAGTAGGCGACCGGGTTCCGGGTCCTGGTTTCCGAGCCGCCGTAACCGCTGCGCTGGATGAGGTAGTCGGTCCAGGTGGCGGGCAGCTCGAGAGCCCGGCGGAGCTCTTCGGACGGCTGGTTGACGCCGCCGGGGCCGTGGGTGGTGCCGGAGGCCCAGTAGTTGAGGTGCTGGATCGTGTCGTCGCTGGTGTCGTAGCCGGCGTACTGGAACAGCGATGGCTTGCTGGTGTACGTCGTGGGGTACGGATTCTCGTTGCCGCCGACGACCGGGTTCGTGCTGGTGTCGTAGGCGCCCACCACGCCGTAGCCCGGGATGCCGCGGTTGATGAACGAGACCTGGTCGGTACGGCCGAGGTCGTCGTCGACCACCGGCGAGTACCGCGCGAGATCACCCGGCGTGTACGCGGGCACCGTCTGCGGCTCCGGGTCGACTGGCGTCGAACCCACCTGATCCAGGCGGAGCGGGTTCTCCAGCGTGATGCTGTAGTGATATTTCTGCCCGAGCACCTGGAAGGCCTGCTGCACGGCGTCGGCCAGCGCGGTCCGGAACGCGGTCTCGGCGGGCATGTTGTTCGCGATCCGCGCCCAGCCCGCGGAGGTCGCCGGGTAGACGTCGTTGGGGGTCAGCGGAACGGCGTTGATGTTCGTGTACCAGGGGCCGACGCCGCCGCCCGCGAGGTTGTTGAGGTAGTGCTCGGTGCCCCAGTGGTAGGCCGGGTACTCGATCCCGTTCTGGTCCATGTTCGCGACCATGACGTACTGCCCTTGCGGGCCGTCCGGGATCAGCCCGAGCGCGGTGCGGGTCACCTGGGTGCCGGCCGGGTAGGCGGCGGTCAGCCCCGACGTCAGCGTGACCGTTCCGGAGCCCACCGAGGTCACCAGGTGGCTCTCGTGGCTGCCGAACTGGTCGATCACGATCACCGAGCCAGGCGCGATGCCGTTGCTGGACGCCACGTTGATCGTCGTCGCTCCGGCGGCCGCCGCCGAGGTAAGGGTGGTCGGCGTGTCGGTTTGCGAGTACTCGCTCGACCCGACGAGCCCCGTCTCCTCGGCGTCGAACAGGCCCACCTTGATCGTGCGGGCCGGGTAGGTGTGGTTGGCCTGATACCACCGGAGCAGTCCCTGCAACTCGGCCATACCCATGGTGATGCCCGAGTCCGCGTCGAACGGCGAGCCGTTTCCCCAGTTTCCGCCGTGCATGCCGCTCATCGGCGTGGGGCTTCCGCTCTGTGATCCGCTGGCCACGCTCGTCCGTGTCGGGGTGCTGTCGTTGTGCCCGGAGATCAGCGCCACCTGACCGGGACACGACTGCCCGGGAATTGTCACGGTGGCGTCGTCGAGCTGCCATGGGTACGTCTGGTTGCCGGTTCCGCTGCAGCAGGGCTCGAAGTGATCCTTCGCGGTCAGGAAGCGCCCCATCGGGCCCATGTGATCGGGGGACGTGCTGGTGATCTGCTGTTTCCACCAGGCGTAGAACTCGTTCGCCCCGTTGTAGTTGGGCGGCAGGTTGTTGACGTCCGAGGGGCTGGCCGGCGGCCCGTCCGCTCCGGCGACCCGGGAGATGAACTGCGTCGCGGAGTAATACAGCTCCTGGTAGAGGAAGTTCGTATCGATCACCGGGTGGGCTGCCGCGGCCGGAGGCCCAGGCAAATTCAGCACGGTCGACAGGCCCGGCGTTACCGGCGCGCTCTGCGCCCGGGAAGCCCCAGGAACCACCGCGCACAAGGCCACGACCAGGACCACGACGACCGGAACGAACAGGCTGCGCATCTTCATGACCCCACCACGCCTTGTGCCGTACTGATCAGGCTGGCCGACTCGGCCGGGGTGAACGTCCCGCACGGGTTCGTGGCGGGCGCCGGGCCGGACGGCTTGCCGACCGCCACCGCCTGCCGGTACAGGCCCCAGCGGTTGCCCTGCCCGACCGCGAGTTTGACGTCCGCGTAGATGGGCGAACGGTACGTGTGCGTGACCGTCTCGCCGGCGGCGTGGGTGCCGTCGCCGAAGTCCCAGTAGTACTTCAGCCCGCGGGTGCTACCTTGGGCGTCCCGGGAGAAGCCGGCGTTGAAGGTGACCGTGAGGGCGGAGCCGGGCTTGACCGGGGTGGTCTCGAAGTACGCGACCGGAGAGCTCGGGTGCGCCGTGGCGCCCAGGTAGTGGTTCCCGGCGAGCAGAAGGCTCGTCCACTGGGCCGGTAGCTCGAGGGCCCGTTCGAGTTCCACGCTCGGCTGGCCAGGCCCGGCAGGCCCGTGCGGGGCGCCGCTGGCGAAGTAGTTCAGGTGCTCGATGGTGTCGCCGGTATAGCCGACGGGCTGCCCCTCGTTGACGTTGAACGTCACCCCGGTCGCGTGCGCGAAACGCAGCGGGTCCGCGAGCGTCACACCGGTGCCGGTCGCGCCGGCGGTCCCGACCGACGCGATCGCGTCATACTCGATGTTCGCGCCGGTGTCGACGAAGACCGGCTGCCCGGCGGCAAGGTTGCTGACGTCGGCGACCTTCACGTTCGTGGCGCCCGGGGCCACCGGGGCGGCCGTGGCGGTCATCCCGGCCACCGGGGTGTTATCGCCAATCTGGAAAGTCGTCTGGCTCCCCGCGTAGCCGATGATCGGCGTCGCCTTGATCGTCGCGCTGACGGACGCGGCGTAGGGGTTTTCATCGCTGTTGGAGTTCTTTACCCCGCTTGCGGTGAAACCGGGGATTCCTTTGTCGAAGAACGCCTGTTGGTCCTCGGTCGCGGTCGTGTCGTCCCGCACGGGGGAGAACGCCGCCTGGTCCGCGGGGGAGTAGGCCGGCTTGACCTCCAGCCCCGGGTACGGGTCCGGCGCCTGCCCGGTCTGGTTGAACCGGTGCGGGTTCTCCAGCGGCACCGAGAAGTCGTACTTCGCGCCCTGCTGGGCGAACCCGGCCGAGACCGCCGACTGCAAGTCCGCGCGGAACTGCTTGATCTGAGCGGAGTTCGCGGTGATCTCCGCGCCAGGCGAGCCCGGGCCGGTGTCCGGGTAGGCAGAGTTCGGCGCGGCCGGGGTCGCCTCGATGAACGTGAACCACGGGCCGACGCCGCCTCCGGTGATGTTGTTCCAGTAGAACTGGGTGCCCAGGTGGTAGGCGGGATAGTCAAGCCCGAGGGAGTCCATGTTGGCGAACAAGACGTACTGTCCCTGCGGCCCCTGCGGGATCAGGTTGTCCGCGTAATACTCCGAGCCTGTCCGGGAGAACAGGCCGTCCGCGGTGGTGCCGCGCGACGCGTCCAGCAGCGTGACCTTCAGGGTCCGCTCCGGGTAGGTCCCGGTCACCTCGTACCACCGGAGCAAGGCCTGGTATTCGGCCATGGTGAGCGCCACCCCGGAGACCCCGTCGTAGGCCCCCTCGTTGCCGAGGTTGCTGTCGGTGATATCCCGCCGGGCCGCGTCGAAGCCGTTGACCCCGCTGGTCGAGCCGGAGTTGATCTCACTGGCGATCCGGCTCGGCACCGGCGTCTCGTCCGGGTGCGCCCCCACGAGCACCCTCTCACCCGGGCAGCTACCGCCCGGAATGGTCACCTCGGCGTCGTCGGAGTCGAACTGATAGCCACCTGGCCGCCGGAAGTAGTGGTCGGTGACCGTCGCGGATCCGGCGAGCGGGCCGTTCACCTCGCCGCTGGTCAGCGTCTTCTTCCAGAACGCGAACAGTTCCTGCCAGCCATTCACGGTCGGCGGCAGGTTGAACGGTGAGGTTGGATCCTGCGGCGGCCCGTCGGCACCCGAGATCCGGTAGCTGAAACTCGTCGCCATCGTGTAGAGCTGGTCGTAGAGGTAGCCCCCGTCGATCAGCGGGATGGCCTGCCTGGCGGCCGGCGACGGGCCTCCGGCCGTGGCGCCGCTGGCATCCGCGCTGGCGAACAGCGGCATCGCGAGCGCCAGGCAGGCAACCACGGGCAGCCATGCCCGCGGCGGGAATGGCCGTCGGAAAGACCGCCAGAAGACAGGAGATACCTTCATCCTCAACACCCCAGCTTGTCGCACCGGTCATTCCTGACGCTTTTTGACATTTCCTGGTGCCTTTTGGCGAACAAGTTTTAGTCTAGAGAGACGCACTTAGCCTGACTACCCGCATCTGGGAGGGCCGGTGCCGGATCCGATACTGACCACGCACGCTGGCAGCCTGCCAAGGCCAGAGGACCTGATCGCGCTCAACGAGCGGCGGGCGGGCGACGATCCTCCCGACGAGGCGGAGTACCTGGGACTACTGCGGGCGGCGGTCGCGGACGTGGTTGCCCGGCAGCGCGCCATCGGCATCGACCTGGTCAACGATGGCGAGTACGGGCACTCCATGGGCCAGCGCTACGACTACGGTTCCTGGTGGACCTATGTGTTCCAGCGGCTCGGCGGGGTCGAGCTGACGCCGGTTTCGATCGCGGAGGTACGGTCGGCGAGGGCCAAGCCGGGCGAGATCGCGCTGGCGTCCTTCGGCGAGCGCCGGGATTTTCAGGCGTTCGCCGAGGCTTACGCGGACCCAGGCTCCGGCGCCTCGGTGCCTAACCGCAACATGGCGGTCCCGGTCTGCCGTGCGCCGATTACCTACCAGGGGCACGCGGACGTGCAGCGGGACATCGCGGACATGAAGGCCGCGATGGCGGCCACCGGGGTGTCCGACGGCTACCTGAACTCAGTGGCGCCGGCGAGTTGCGCCCGGTTCGGCAACGAGTACTACGCCGACGACGAGGAGATTCTGGCGGCCTGCGCGGACGCGATGCGCGAAGAGTACACGGCGATCATCGACGCGGGCCTGATCCTCCAGCTCGATGACCCGGCGATCGCGGAGAACTGGGATCAGATCAATCCGGCACCGAGCGTGGCTGACTACCGGCGCTTCACCATGAAGCGCGTCGAGGCGCTGAACTACGCGATCCGGGGACTGCCGCAGGACCGGATCCGGTTCCACCTGTGCTGGGGAAGCTGGCATGGCCCGCATACCACCGACATCCCGATGGCCGACATCATCGACGTCATGCTCGCTATCAACGCGGGCACGTACCTGTTCGAAGCGGCCAACGTGCGACACGAGCATGAGTGGAAGGTCTGGCGGGACGTGAAGCTGCCCGCCGGCAAGGTCATCGCGCCCGGCGTGATCAGCCACTCGACAAACGTCATCGAGCACCCCGAGGTCGTCGCCGACCGGATCCTCCGGTACGCGGAGGCGGTCGGTCCCGGGAATGTCATCGCCTCCACCGACTGCGGCCTCGGCGGCCGCGTCCACCCGCAGATCGCCTGGGCGAAGCTGGAGGCCCTCGTCAGGGGAACCGAGCTCGCGACCCGCCAGCTAGGCGCGCAGGCCTCCTGAAGGTCCTGGGCGCGTGCCGTATGTCTGTGACGCGGTTGTGACAATCTCAGGACCGGTTCATGACATCGGTGCCGTGTAGTCAGGGGCAGCGACACGGACATAATGGCAGGTGATGGCTACCGTACTGCTGGTCGAGGACGATCCGGCCGCCCGGCAAGGCCTGGAGCTGGCTTTGCGCCGTCTCGGCTACGGGGTTCGTACCGCCGAGACAGGTGAGGCGGCGCTTCGCGACTTCCGCGACACCGCCGCGGACGTCGTGGTGCTCGACGTGATGCTCCCGGGACTGGACGGCTTCGAGGTATGCCGGCGGCTGCGCCGCGGCAGCGACATCCCGGTCATCATGCTGACCGCACGGGGCGACGACCTGGACATCGTCGGGGGCCTGGAGGCCGGGGCCGACGATTATGTCGTGAAACCGGTGGAACCGCGCGTGCTCGACGCCCGCATCCGCGCGGTGATACGCCGGACCGCTCTGACTGGCTCGCCAGCGGAGACCTACGGTGAGCTCATGATCGACCGCGGCTCGCTGATCGTCCGGCGAGCCAGCCGGGATGTCTCGCTGACCCCTACCGAGCTGAGGCTGCTGCTGGTCCTGTCCGGCTCGCCGCGGCAGGTGTTCTCGCGTGAGCAGCTTCTCGGCCTGGTCTGGGAGCACGATTATCTGGGGGACTCCCGGCTGGTGGACGCGTGCGTGCAGCGACTGCGGGCCAAGATCGAGACCGACACTTCCCAGCCGCGCTATATCCAGACGGTTCGCGGGTTCGGGTACCGGTTCGGACCGGTATAACCACGGACAGGAGGGACATCCGGTGCGAAGGCGCCTGATCGTCGCGTTCATCGTCATCGCGCTGCTGTCAGCCGTTGCCTCGTCATGGTTCCACACCTTGATAGAGGCTTACCGCCTCCCCGGCTGGCTGGATGAAGTGATTTTCGGGCCTGGCTGGCTGCGGAACCTGGTACACACCCTTCCCGGGCAGCCAGCACCCCACCCGATCCGCCACACTGCTCTGGTCTTCTTCGGGGTGGAGGCCGGGTTGCTGCTCGCGATGATCGCCGCTCTTGCCATCACCGCTTCCCGCCGGGTTCTGCTGCCCGTCCGGCGGCTGGCCCATGCCGCGACGCGGATGTCCGGTGGTGACCTGTCGGTCCGGATCGAGCCGCAGCGCGTGGACGAACTCGCTCAGCTGGTCACCTCGTTCAACGGGATGGCTTCCGCCTTGGAGGACAAGGTGGGTGAGCTGGAGCGGATGGCGGCGCACGCCCGCCAGTTCGCCGGCGATGTGTCCCATGAGCTGCGGACCCCGCTGACCGCGATGACGGCGGTAACCGACATCCTCCACGAGCACCCGGAGCTGACCGGGGACGCCGCGGCGGCCGCGGGGCTGGTCCGGCAGGAGGTGCTCCACCTCAACCGGCTGGTTGAGGACCTCATCGAGATCTCCCGCTTCGACGCTGGTACCGCGCGGCTCGTGACCGATGAAATAGATGTCGCGAACGCCGTCGGCCAGTGCCTGCGAGCGCGGGGCTGGTTCAACGTGGGCACTGATGTGGCCGCGGGCCTGACCGCACGCCTGGACCGCCGTCGTTTCGATGTCGTCCTGGCCAACCTCGTCGGCAACGCCCTGCGTCATGGCGGGCCGCCGGTGACCGTGCGGGTCGGCATCCGGCCAGGCGGCGCGGGTGACGAGCAGCTGGCCATGGAAGTACGAGACCACGGCCATGGGCTGCCCTCCGCCGCGATCCCGTACGTATTCGACCGGTTCTACAAGGCCGACACGGCGCGGGCGCGTTCTGAGGGGAGCGGCCTGGGCCTGGCGATCGCCTGGGAGAACGCGCGCCTCCATGGCGGCCACATCCACGCGGCCAACCACCCGGACGGCGGCGCGGTATTCACCGTGAGCCTCCCGCTGAACGCGCCGGGATCTGTTCCGGCTGCTCGCGCATAGTCGGAGGCGCGGGCCCTCGGCCACGCTGTCGATCAACCGTGACACTCTCAGGACGGCGCGCGCACACCCGCGCCCGAGCCTGAGCCCCGCACTCACAGCGCACCACCACGCCTGCCCCATCCCGGCGCGATCCCGCACGCGACCCCGCACCGGCCCCCGGGAGATTTTGTCGCGCGGGGTTTCAAACCATTCCGGCACTCGTTCCGTATTTAAGGGTGGAGCGGCATGACACGCGGGCCCTCGGTCGGCCCGCGCTCCCAGGGAAGGATCTTTCATGCTCTCCAGGACCTCAGTGCGCAGGACTGGTCTCGGTCTCACGCTCGCCGCCGTGGCGATGGTGGCCGCCGCCTGCAGCAGCGCGTCAACTAGCAGTGCGCCGGCGGCCGCTGGTTCGACGGCCACCAGCTCCGCGCCGTCCGCATCGGGCTCCGGGGCGTCAAGCACGGCGGCCTCGAGCTCGGCGGCCTCGGGCTCGAGTTCGGCGGCCTCGGGTTCGACGCTGGCCCTGAAGACGGAATCAGGCAGCCCGGGCATCTGGCTCACGAACTCGTCTGGCCGGGCGCTGTACGCCTACACCAAGGACAAGGGATCGACCTCCGTGTGCTACAACGCGTGTGCCACGGCCTGGCCCCCGCTCCTGGCCACCGGTCCAGTGACCATATCCGGGAAGTACACGGTGCCAAGCGACCTGGGTACCACCACCCGGACCGACGGCACGAAGCAGGTCACGTACGGCGGCCACCCGCTGTATTACTTCGCGGGTGACACCGCTGCCGGCCAGACGAAGGGCCAGGGCATTGGCAAGGTATGGTTCCTCGTCGGGCCGGTCGCCAACATCATGAACGGCACGAAGCCGTAACGGCCGGCTGATCGCTGGCTCTACCTTGCGGCGGGCGGACGATGGATACTGTCGGCATGGACGAGACGACGGTGACACGCCCTGAGATTTCACCCGAGATCCGGGAGGCGGCGCGGGCTGCCGGTGGCGGGTGGCTCGATGAGGTCGTCGGTGACCACAAGCCGCCAGTGCCTCCCAGGTTCATCAAGGGAGCCTGGCGGCTCGACGCCAGCGGCGAACTGACCGGCGAGTATGTCGCCAACCCGGAATACGGGCGCCGGGAGATCCGCTGCCCGTACGCCGGCAGCCGCACCCGCGCCTGATTCGCGCCTGCAGGGTTTCACACAGGGCGTGCCCTCCCGTCATTCAGGGCGTGCCGTCCCGCCATTGAGTGCTTGCGTTCCCGCCATTCAACGTGGAAATTTCGTGCTGACTGGAAATTTACCGGCCGTATTCGTACATTAAATTTCCGCAGAGCACGAATGTTCCGCCTTAATCGGCACCTAATTCGAGGCTTATCGGACATCCAGGGCAATCCGCAGCGGCGTGAAGCCCGGGCCTTCGCTCCGGCTGTGCCGCTCCAGAATCGGCCATGTGCCCGGGCCGCCCGGCTCCAGAGCCGGGCGGCCCGTCTGCGTGTCTACATTGTCCGGGATATGCCGATTACTTTCTGTCGGACGTACAGGGTCGGTTACGGTACGACGTAGTTGACCGAGGTGCCCCAGTTGGCCCGGTCGTCCCTCGTCCCGCCGCAGGTTCGCAGCGTCAGCGTGAAGTCAGCGCCGGTGCAGTTCGGGAACTGGATGTACTCGTTGGCGAAATAGATCCTCCCGGTCCCGGGCAGGAACACGCCCTCGCTGTAGTCGCCCCAGCGCGGCCGGGTGCGGCCAGGGAATCCCTGGTACTCGGAAAAGCCGTCCTGCGGCGATTGGCCGAGGTCGGCGATGTTGATCGCCGACCCTAGTACGCCGTTCGACGAGCTGGTCAGGCGGCCGTAGGCGGTGCTGGGGAAGAAGCCCCCGTTGTCCGCCCCGGTAGGCCCGCCGTTTCCGGTCAGGGTGAACAGGACAATGGCCCGGCCGTTTCCGCCGTCCTGGTAGCGGAAGCCCTCGGCGGCAAGGGCCGACATCGTCAGGTCCTCGTGCTGTGGCGAGACATACGACTGGCTGCTGAGGCTGAAGACCCCGTGCCGGTCGAAGCCGCTGGTGCCGACGACCCAGTAGACGACGCCCTGGTGCGCCTCTGGGGCCTGCTCCGAGGAGAACGTCTGGTTGATTCCCGTCTCGGAGGAGGTCCACAGCTGGCCCTGAGCCTGCGAGGCCTGGGTGACGCCGTCGCCGTTGGTGGCGATCGCGCCCTCCGGACAGCTCGCGGGCGGCGGGGTGCCCGTGCTCAGGCCGGCCGCTCCGCATTCGTCGCCCAGCGGGATCGGGCCGGCCTTCTGCGCTGCCCGGCTTCCGTTGTTGTAGGAGAGCACGTTGGAGAACAGCTGACCGCCGAACTGTATGCGGCCGCAGGCGGCGCAGTTGCGGCTGTTCAGGCCATGCAGGCCGGTCCAGTCGAAGACGGCGAGCCGGTTGTCGCCCTGCCCGAGGAAGTCGAGAGTCGCGAGCATGAACGCGGAGCCGTCGTGACTGTCGTCGAACTGGGACGGGTCTGGCGGCTGCGCTGGAATCACCTGTATCCAGCACGTGACGCCGGGGCTCTGGGACTGGTTATCGGAGAAGCATGTGCCGTCGGGCGTCGGCAGCAGGCCCATGTTCTCGATGGCGACGTTGAAACCTACGTTCGGGCTTCCGTCGGGCTCGGTGACGGGCTGCCCTTCCTCCATCGCGTTCTTGTCAAACGCGAACTCCTGCGCTCCGTTGAAGGATCCGCCGCCCAGGCCAGGATTATTCGGGTTGAGCGGGAACTCGTCGTACATCATGAGGAACGCGTCTCGCGAGGTCGCGATCTTCGCGAAGTCGTTGAGCAGGTTAGGTGCTCCCGGCTCGGCCTGGTTGTAATTGGCGTTGAGGAAGTACACGTTGTAGGGGCCGAACGGGTTGGAGCCCACGGTCACCGCGATGGCCTCGAAACACTTATTGGCCACGCCGGCGAAGCAGCCCACGAACGGACCGCCGGACGCCTCGGTGCTGGCAGATGCGATTTCGGTGAAGAACCAGTGGCCGCCGTGGTCGGCGTCAAAGACGCACGAGGGATCCCCGCCGCTGCTCCAGCCGCGGCCGGTGAGTCCCATCACGGTGTCCAGCGGGATCGGTGCGGACAATCGATGCAAAGCTGTGTCGAAGACCATGATCTCGCCGATGTTGTTGGCCTCGACGACTTCGCCCCTTCCGGCACACAGGCCCTGGTCCGGGGGCTCGATGTCGCCCTGCGGGTTGGTGGGCAGCGTACCGCTGTCGACCGCGTTCAGGCCCTTGACGCCGACGGCGCCGCCCGCCGAAGAGCTGACCGTGTCGCAGCCAGGGCCCAGCGGCTGGCAGCTCACGGTCGGGACGGCGGCGCTCGCTGACCCGGAGGTGGAGCGGACCGCGCTGGCCCGCGGGAGCACGGGTAGCGGCATGGTGTGCTGCCCTGGCGCCTGGGCCGGCTGGCGGCCGGCAGCCGGCCCGGATGCCGAAGACTGAGTGGATGGCGTGCGGAAGGGGCCGGTGAGCAGGGAACAGCTCGCCGCGGCACATCCGGCCGCGGCCGGTCCGGTGAAGGTTGGCGGGAACTGTCCCAGGCTTGCCGGCGATGTGCCGCCCGGGGCCGAGGTGGCCGCGGCCCTCGATTGACCGCTGGCGGCGGGGGACGCGGGAGAAGCCGTCGCCGCACCAGAGGTGGTGGTGAGCAGCGCGACCAGCAAGGACAGCAGCGAAAGCACCGCGGCCGCCCGATGGAGGCGTTTGTTTCTCCTGTTTGGCATTAACCCTCCATTGCGGAATTACGCACCTCGGGGGACTGAGGCGCAGAATGCGGGCTCTCGACACCCGAGGTCCGTGCGGGGGGCCCGCGCAGCCGGCAGCGGCTCAAGCATCCGCTACGGCATAGCGCCGTTATCGTCCGGCGAGACGAACTGCCCGTCAACCCCCAGAAACGCACATTGATGGACAGGTGCGATCGGCCGGCTCCGGCTCACGAAGTTTTCACGGGCTTGTGGCCGCGCGCCGGCTCGCCGCCCCGGCCGGCGCCGTGGCCCCTCCCTCCATGCGGCACCCGCCTTTCACCTCCAATAGCGCGGAAATCTGGTGCTGCACGGAACTTTACCTGCCGAATTCGTACACTATTTTTCCGTCTAGCACAGATGTTCCGTCTTAATCCAAACCCTGTTCGTTCCTTACCGGACATCAAAGTCAATCCAGTAACACCGCGGCTCCGACCCGCAACTGGCCACACGCCCCCCAACGGGAGACAGACTATGGCTTTCAAGCCCAGTAAAGACGGTTTAAAGAGGCCCTAAAGACCGTCTGGCCGATCCTGGAGAGAGATCGCTTAACCGCTCCAGCTAGCTGGACAAATTCGTCTTTAGGTGGGGTAACCATGGCACCATCCTCATTCGCTTCGGAGGAAACAAATGTCCCGCACATCAGGTCAAGCTCCACTGCCGGCTCTGACCCGCCGGACCGTCCTCGCGGCTGGTCTCGGGGGCCTAGCCGCGGCCGGTGTCGCGACCGGTGTCGCGACCGCTGGCTGGGCCGCCCCGGCGGCCGCCGCGACGGCTCGTCCCCGGGGCCGGCTCCGGCTCTCTGGAGCCGGATCCGCGGCGGGCATGAACTGGACCGGCTGGACGCGGATCGCTCCTGGCATGGTCACCAGTAATGCGATGGCCTGTATCGCCGGCGTGTTCGGCTCCTCGGTGGCGGGCTTCCCGGTGTGGCTGTTCGCGACCGGCCAGGACAACAAGATCTACGCCAACACCAGCGGCGACGGCCAGAACTGGGCCGGCTGGCATGAGGTGCCTGGCGGCGGGCAGACCATGATGGCTCCGACCGCGGGCTTCGGCCCGAACGGCGCGCTGGTGCTCTCGGTCACCGGCCTGGACAACTCGATCTGGCTGAACAGCACCACCGACGGGGTCAACTGGACCGGCTGGTTCTCGATCGGCGGGCAGACGTTCACGTCCCCCCTCCTCGCCGAGCCGGGCGTGCACGTTTACGTGCCGGGAACCGTCGATGAGATCTTCGTGAACTCGACGACCGACCTGCAGAACTTCACCGGCTGGAACGTGGTGCCCGGCAACGGGCTCAGCGATGTCGCCCTGTGCCTTGACGGCTTCAACTTCGCCGCGGCAGGCGGGGCGGATGTGCTGTTCGCGAAAGGCCTGGACAACCGGATCTACTACAACCCGGTCGACGTCACCCCTGGCGTCTCGCCATCGATCGTCGGGAAGTGGACGGAGGTTCCCGGCGGCGGTCTTACCGATTCCGCGCCCGCGGTTGCGGGATTCTCCGACTACATCGATGCGCTGCTGTTCGTGAAGGGCTTCCAGGACCAGCGGATCTTCGTCAACCGGGCCGATGGGTACCCGAACTTCGGCGACTGGGAGGAGGTGCCGGGCGGCGGCCTCACCGATGTCTCACTGTGCGCGACGGGATTCTTCAATGACTTCGGCGAAGGACCCATCCTGCTATTTGCCGTGGGCACTGACGGCACGCCATTCCTGAACATGGCCACTTAGCCGGTCAGAGCGGTCAGCCGGGCGCGGACCTGCTCCGCTTCGGGGAGGCCGAGGTCGGCGTAGCGGGCCAGGGCGTGCTGCAGGTGGCTGCGGGCCTCGTCCGTCCGGCCGACCGCGAGCAGGACCTCTCCGAGCCGGTGCAGGGCCTCGGCTTCGCCGATCGGATAGTCCGCCTCGCGGAACACGGCCAGGGCCTGCCGCTGGCAGTCGGCGGCCTGGTGATGGTGGCCTTGCCTCTCATGGACAAGGCCCAGGTCTGACAGCGCGCGGGCGCCGCCGACCTGATAGCCGATCTCGCGGAACAAGGCCAGCGCCTGCCGCTGGCAGTCGGCGGCCTGCGGGTAACGACCCTGCTGTACGAACACGGACCCCAGGTTGCCGAGAGCCCGCGCCTCACCCGGCCGGTCGCCCATGTCGCGGTACAAGGCCAGAGCCTGCTGATGGTAGCTCGCGGCCGGCGCGTAGCGGTCCTGCTGCCAGTCGAGGATGCCGAGGTTGCTCAGCGTGCGCGCTTCACCCGTGCGGTCGCCGATCTCACGGAACAGCGCCAGCGCCTGCCCCAGTTTGCTGGCCGCCTCAGGATAGCGGCCATGCTGCCAGTGAACCAGACCGAGATTGCCCAGCGCGCGTCCTTGGCCGACGTGCTCGCCGGCCTCCTGCGACAGGGCGAGCGCCCGCTCATGAAATCCGACGGCCTGATCGTACCGGCCCTGGCGCCAGGCTACGACGCCGAGATTACCCAGCGCGATCGCTTCCGCCGCCCGGTCGTCCATGCGCTGGGCGGCGAGACGGGCATGAGAATGCACGACGATCGCGTCGGAGTAGTGACCGTCGTCGAGGTAGCGGAACAAGGTGGCGGCCAGGCGGGTGGCATAGCCGGGGCGGCCATTGCCGGCGCAGTACGCGACGGCGGACACGAGATTAGCCCGTTCGGTGTCCAGCCAGGCGCGTGCTGAGGCGGGGCTGGCCACGTGCGGGCTCGCGGCCGGCTCGGCCGGCGCGTGTTCGGCCGGAAACAGGGTGTTCATCGCGGCCGAGGCGGTGGCCAGGTAATAGTCCAGCACGCGCGTGAGCGCGTCCTCGGTCTCGCCGGGATTGTCGCGGGCGACGTCCTTGGCGTAGGCGCGCAGTAGATCGTGTAAGCCGTACCGCCCCGGCTGGACGGAGTAGATCAGGTGCGCGCAGGACAGCTGGTCGAGGATCAGCTGGCTGTGCTCGAGAGTCGCGGCGGTGAGTGCCGCCGTCGCCGCGGGATCGATGTCTGGCCCCGGATGCGGGCCCAGCAGCCGGAACGCGCGCGCGGCATCGGCCGGCAGGTGCCGGTAGGACCAGGAGAAGACGCTACGGATCGCGGTCCGGGGGTCGCCATCGGCATCCAGCAGGAAGAGCCGGCGCCGTTCGTCGGCCAGCTCGCCGGTCAGCTGCGATATGGTCATCGCCGGACGGGAAGCCGCGAACTCGGCGGCGACCCGCAACGCCAGCGGTAGCCTGGCGCACTGCCCGGCCAGCTCGGCAGCCGAGTCCGGCTCTGTACGTACCCGCTCTCCGATCAGGGCATGCAGCAGTTCCGCGGCGTCGGCCGGCGGGAGCAGGTCGAGGTCCAGGCGCCGTGCGCCGTGCCGGGCCACCAGTCCCGTCAGCGGATCGCGGCTCGTCACTATCACCGCGCATGACGCGGCGCCGGGCAGCAGCGGATAGACCTGGTCGGGGGTGGCGGCATTGTCGAGCACCACAAGCACTCGCCGCCCGTTCAGTAGCGACCGGTACCGCGCGGACCGCTCATCGAGGTCGGCCGGCACATCCCGTTCCGGCACGCCCAGCGAACGCAGGAAACGTGCCAGGGCGTCATCCGGGGACATCGGCTGACCAGGGTCGTAACCACGTAGGTTCAGGTAGAGCTGCCCGTCGGGGAACGTGTCCCTGACCCGGTGCGCCCAGTGCACCGCGAGCGCGGTTTTGCCGACGCCCGCGGTGCCGCACACGACCGAGATGACCAGCGCAGTCGCCGTCACGGCGGGGAGCAGTCCGTCAAGGACCGCCAGCTCATCGTTCCTGCCGGTGAACGCGTCGACGTCCGGGGGCAGCTCCTGCGGGATGGGCGCGGCCGGCGCATGGACAACCGCCGACGGCGGGTCCGCGGAGCTGAGCGGCGCCCCGCCGCCGAGGATATGCGCATGCAGATCGCGCAGCGCGGGGCTGGGCTCGATGCCCAGTTCCTCGACGAGAATCCGCCGGGTGCCGGCGTATAGTTCCAGCGCGTCGGCCTGGCGGCCGGACCGGTATAGGGCAAGCATGAGCTGACCCCGGAACCGTTCGCGGAGCGGATGCCCGCAGACCAGCCCGGTCAGCTCCACCACCGCCTCGTTGTGGCGGCCCTGAGCCAGCAAGACATCGAGACGCTCTTCGATCGCCGTCAGCCGCAGCTCACTCAGGCGAATCCGCTCAACTTCGGCCCACGGGCCGCGAATCTCCGGCAGTGGAGACGCCTGCCACAGCTGTAGTGCCGCGTCGAGTGACTGGGCCGCGGCCGCCACATCGCCCGCGGTGCGCGCCTTCCGCGCCCGTTCCAGGTTCGCTTCGAAGGCCATGGCATCCACCTGGCCACGTTCGACCAGGAGCTGGTAACTCTGGCCGCCGCCTAGCACGATCCGCCCAGGCGCGCGGTGGGCGCGGCGCGGTTCGAGCGCTCGGCGTAGCCCGGCAATGTAAATGTGCACGCCGTTGACCGCGCTCGCCGGCGGGTCCGGTCCCCAGATGCCATCGATGAGCTCGTCGCGGGACACGGGCTGATTCGCCCGTGCCGCCAGCATTCCCAGCACCGCCCGCTGGCGCGCCGCTCCCAGCGTCAGTTCCTGATCGGCCCACCAGGCGCGCACCGGTCCCAGCAACTGGATCCGCAACGCACCGCCGTCGCCCGTACTCACCCGCAATTTCTCGGACCCTCCGCTTTGTAAACGGATGGACCGGACGCGACGGTTCAACTCGGATGACAGGTGAAGGACGTGGATTATCCCAGCGGCCGGGGCCGCCGCACGGTGCCGGATTTGCCTGGCCCAGGCCGTACGGCGCCGGTCAGGGCAGCGGGACGGTAGGGGACGAACCGGGCCGGCCCCAGGCCCAGGCCGCTGGCGACCTGGTCGAGGCTGGCCGGGTCGGCCACGGAGTCCCAGCGGCCGGTGCTGACCCGGTGACTGATCGCCTGGACGCCCGCGACGAGTTCGGCCGGGCTGAAGTTGCAGTGTCCCACGCTGGCCACGAAGGCCTGGCGGAGCATTTCCCCGGAACCAGCCGCGCCGACCCTGGACGCGTAGAAGTTCTCCTGCTGGACCGGGACGAGCTGATCGGAGATCGTGTGCAGGTCGAGTTCCGGGACGGCCAGGCGCCCGTCCGGGACCGATGTCCGCTTCAGCGAGGCCACCGCCGCGGGGTCGGCGGTGATGTTCGCGTCCCGGGTCAGCGTGTCCAGGTCGGCGCGCAGGCTGAGTCCGGCCGCGCGGTACAGCGCCGCCACTTCCGGCAGGTAGGAGGAGCGGCCGAGGACGGTGGCGAAGTCAGTGCCAGCCGTCCAGTTCGCGCTGCCGCCGTCAGCCTGGTCGATCGCCGGGCGGCCGGATTCGATGAAGTCGATGGTGCTGAACGAGCCGGTGAACTCGACCTGGTACTGGGCGGCCTCCTGCGCGGCCGGGTCGCTGGGCGGTGGCGGTACCGCCTGGCTGGCGTCCCACGGGGGCACGTTGATGAACGCCATGGCCAGCGCCAGCCGGGCCCGGCCCGCCGCGGTCTGCTGCGCCTGTGCCGCGGCGCTCTGCAGGGTCGCGGCGGTGGCGAGCGCCTGGTTCACGGAGCCGAACCGGACGAGCTGGACCTGCTGGCCGGGCAGCAGTAGCCGAGCCAGGGCGTATTCGCCGTCGAGCTGGTACTCGTTGAGGTTGATCGCCCCCGCTACCAGGCCGCAGGTGGTCAGTGTCCCGTTGATGCGGCCCGCGCCGTCTTGCGCTTCCAGGGCGCTGACCAGCCCGCCCATGGAGGTGCCGAACGCGAGCACCTGCCGCGGCTGGCCGGGCAGCACGCCGTCTTCTACCGCGGCGAGGGTGCCGAACTGGTCGCGGACCGCGCTGTCCAGGGCCCATTCCGACCCGTTCGGGTCGTAGGACGACCCGGCCAGCGCGTAGCCGCGGGCCAGCAGCGCAGCCTGTGTCGCCGGATCCGGCGCGTCGGCCGCGGTCAGCGGGCCGAAGCCGTGGCTGTACAGCAGCAGGATCCCGTTCCATGGCGCGGGGACGTCCGCTATCCAGGCGGCCCCGTCGGGCAGGGTGCCGGTGGCGTGGCGCACCGACGGCGCCACGGAAACCGCGGCCGCGGGAACGGCTAGCGCGGCCGTCACGGCGAGCAGTGCCACGCTCGTGGTCGTGGTGAAGAATCTCACGCCTACCTCCCGGCGGTATACCCGCTGGGTGTGGATCCTGTCACAGTCCGCGCCAGATGTACAGGTTTCCTGATTACTCTCATTTCAGCGAACGGCGGTGGTTCCACCGCCCAGGACCGTGAAACGCCAAGCTGGCACGATGTCAGCATGATCAAGCACGAGGGCCCGGCGCGCGGGCCGAGTGCCCGCGCCTACCTGCTCATCATGCTCGGCGAGTACATCCTGGCCAGCCACGGCGCGGGGGCCTGGACGCAGACGATCACCGACGGGCTCGCCCTGCTCGGGTTCGAGGAGAGGGCGGCCCGGCAGGCGATCGCCCGGACCGCGGCGGCCGGATGGATGGCTTCTGCCCGGAGCGGCCGCCGCGTGCGCTGGCAGCTCACGCCGGCCGGCCGGGAGTACCTGACCGCCGCCCGGGAGCGGCTGTTCGCCGCGGGCCCCGAGTCCGACTGGGACGGCGACTGGCTGATGCTGCTGCTCACCATCCCGGAGAACCAGCGCAAGCTGCGGTACCGGTCGCGGACGGCCCTGGAGTGGGCCGGGTTCGGCTCGCCCGGCCCGGGCGTGTGGCTCAGCCCGCATCCCTCGCACGCCGCCGAGGCCCGTCAGGTCCTCAGTTCGCTCGGCACCGGCGTGCAGGCCATCATCATGCACGCCCGGCTCGATGACCCCGGTGAGCGCCACCGGCTGGTCTCCCAGGCATGGGACGTCCGCGAACTGGACGGCCGGTACCGCGCGTTCGCCGCGCACTGGGACGCGGTGGCACCCCGGTCGCCCGATGCGGCCTTCGTCCAGCGGCTGCACCTGGTGTACGAGTGGCGCAGGCTGCTGCTGGCCGATCCCGGCCTGCCGCCGGCGCTGCTGCCCGCGGACTGGAGCGGCGAGCTTGCCCGTGGACTGCTGCTGGACCGGCACGCCCGGTGGGCGCCGCTCGCCACCACATGGTGGGAGACGCACTTAAATGTGACACAGTATTGACCTCACGACGATGCCAGTGTAAATAATCTTGATGTGCTCAAGGCCGAGCAGCTGACGCGCTCATTCGGCGGTGTCTACGCGCTGTCTGACGTATCCATGTCGGTGGCGGAAGGCGAGCTGAGAGGCGTGATAGGCCCCAACGGGGCGGGGAAGTCGACGCTGTTCAGCCTGATCTCCGGGCACCTCTCACCGGATCGCGGGACCATCGCCTACCGCGGGCAGCGGATCGACGGCCTTTCTCCGCATGACCGGGCCAGGCTCCGCATCTCCATCGTCTTCCAGGCCACCCGGCTGTTCCAGGGCATGACCGTGCTGGAGAACGTCATGGTGGGCGCGCATGTCTGGTCACGGCACGGGTTCGCCGAGGCCGCGCTGCGGCTGCCCAGGCACCGGCGGGAGGAGCGGGAGATCCGGCGCCGGGCGACCGACGCGATCGGACGGGCCGGCCTGGGTGACTGGGCTGCCGCCAGGGCCGAATCCCTGCCGCTGGGCCAGCAGCGTTCGCTCCAGGTGGCCCGCGCCCTGTGCGGTGAGCCGCGACTGCTGCTGCTCGACGAGCCCGCCTCGGGCCTGCGGGCCGGGGAACGGGAGGCCCTCGCGGCCCTGCTCGGCCAGCTGAAAGCCGATGGGCTGACCATGATGCTCATCGAGCATGACGTGGGTTTCGTCTCCGGCCTGGCCGACATGGTCACGGTCCTCGACCTCGGCAAGGTGATCGCCGAAGGGCCGCCGGGTCAGGTCAGCCGGGATCCAGCGGTGATAGCGGCCTACATCGGCGCGGGTACCCAGACCGGCAGGGAACAGGGCCATGCTGCGGGCCACTGACCTGGTGGTCCGCTGGGGCGCGGTGACGGCGCTCGACGGTGTCAGCGTGTCGGTCGGGAAGGGGGAGATGGTCGCCCTCGTCGGCTCGAACGGCGCCGGCAAGAGCACCCTGGTGCAGGCGCTGGCCGGCCTGGTCCGCCCGGTTCGCGGCACGATCACCGTCGAGGGCCGGCTGGCGTATGTGCCGGAGGGCCGTCAGCTCTTCTCCGACATGTCCGTGCACGACAACCTGCGCCTGGGGGCATGGCGGGGCCGCGACCGCGACCCGGGGCGGGTCTATGAGGTGCTTCCGGGCCTGGCCGACCTGGCCAGGCGCAAGGCGGGGACGCTGTCGGGCGGCCAGCAGCAGATGGTCGCCGTGGGACGGGCCCTGATGGCGGACCCGGAGATCCTGCTGGTCGACGAGCTGTCCCTGGGCCTGGCGCCCATCGTCGTATCCGCCCTGGCCGATCAGCTGAGGCTGCTCCATCAGACGCGGGACCTGGCGGTGCTGCTGATCGAGCAGAACGCCGAGCTGGCCCTCGAGCTGTGCCCGCGGGCCTACGTGCTGGAGAACGGGCGCATCGTGACCTCGGGCAGCTCGGCCGACCTACGCCAGACCGAGGCGATCCGCCACGCCTACCTGGGGCTGCCATGAGCGAGCGGAAGCGAGCTGCCGCGGCGGTCGCCGTCCCGAAGGGGCGGCGATTCCCGCCGTGGCCCCAAGCCGGCCGAGCGCAGCGAGGCCTTGGCGCGGAGGAAAAAATTGAGCGAGCTGGTTGGGTACCTGATCTCCGGTATCGCCGTCGGTTGCGGCTACGCGCTCCTGGCCAGCGGGTTCGTCGCCGTCTTCCGGGTCACCGAGGTCATCAACTTCGCCCAGGGCACGCTGGCCGTGCTCGGCGGTTTCGTGGCTTACTCCGCCCTCACCTCGGCCCGGCTTCCCCAGGGGCTGGCGGAGGCCCTGGGCGTACTCGCCGCGGGCGCGGCTGGCCTGGCCTTCGGCGGCGTCGCCATCGGCAAGAGGGGCACTCCTCCGCTGGCATCGCTGGTGATCACTCTCGGCCTGGCCGTGGCGGCCTACGCGGCCGAGATAGCCATCTGGGGGGACACGCCCCTCTCTTTCCCGGCCCTGCCGGGCGACTTCGTGCTGGCCGGGGCGCACCTGCTCCGCCAGTACCTGCTGGTGATCGGGGTCGCCCTGGTGACGCTCCTGGCGCTGGGCGCCTTCTTCACCCGCACCTACACCGGAAGGGGCATGACAGCCTGTGCCAGTAACCGGTTCGCCGCGCGGGCGGTGGGGATCAACGTGCGCCGGATGGGCCTGTTCGCGTTCGCTCTCGGCGGGCTTCTGGGCGGGCTCGCGGGAGTCCTGCTGATACCGATCCAGCCGCTGTCCTTCAACTCCGACGTCAACCTGGCCATCAGCGGCTTCGCGGCCGCGATATTCGGCGGGCTGCGCAGCTTCGAGATGGCGCTGGCCGGCGGACTGGTCCTCGGCGTGGCGGAATCCCTGGTCGCGGGGTACGCGCAGGCCTCCTACGAGACCGTCGTGGCACTGGGCCTCATGCTCCTGCTGATGATCTGGCAGGCACACCGGCGACTGGAGCTGGCATGAGGGCCGTCGCGGTCATCCTCGCCGCCACCGTGAGCCTTGCCCTGCCGCTGTGGCTGTCGGCGGCGAACCTCACCGTCTACGTTCTCGCCGGCCTGTACGCGGTGACCGCCGTCGGGCTCTCGCTGCTGATGGGATACGCCGGCCAGGTTTCCCTGGGCCAGGCGGTCTTCTTCGCCATCGGCGCCTACACCGTGGCGGTGCTGTCGCTGCACGGCGTTCCGGCGGCCGCCGCGCTTGTCGCGGCGCCCGTGCTCGCGGCCGCGGTGGCGGCGGTGGTCGGCGTGCCGATCCTCCGGCTCCGCGGGCACTACCTGGCCTTCGCCACCCTGGCGTTCCAGCTCATCGTGCTGTCGGTCATCTCGAACACCGCCTTCCTGGGCGGCGGGCTCGGCTTCACCGGCATTCCGTCCCTGGGCATCGGCGGAGCGGCGCTCACCTCCGCACGCGGGTACGCATGGCTGGTCTGGGGGGTCACCGCGGCGGTGATGATCCTGACCCGCAACCTCATCCGTTCCCGTCCCGGGCGAGCCCTGCGGGCGCTGGCCACGAGCGAGGCCGCCGCCGAGTCGGCCGGCATCCCGGTGGTCCGCTACAAGCTGGCGGTGTTCGCGCTGTCCGCCGCCTACGCCGGGTTCGCCGGCGGAATCTACGTCTTCTTCATCGGCTACGCGGCGCCGGGTGCCTTCCCGGTCGCGCTGTCGGTGGAGCTGGTCGTGATGGTCGTGATCTTCGGCCTGGGTTCGGTGTGGGGCGCCGTGGCGGGCGCCGTCGGGATCAGTGTCCTGGTCCAGGTCCTCAACCAGGTCGGCACGTCGCCGGGCATGCCCCAGTACATGCCGACCCTGCTGTCCTATGCCGCATACGGCGTGATCCTGGTCCTGATCATGGTGTTCCTCCCCGGTGGCGTCGCGGCGATCATTCCTCCGGGGGCCGTCGCATCGGCCAGATCGTTCGTTTCATCTTTCCGAAGGAGGCAGTAACGGTATGCGGAGATCAAGCGCATTGCTGGCCGCGGTGGCGGTCACGGCCGCGGCCACCGCTTGCGGCAGCGGCGGTTCCACCCACAGCACCACGTCCTCCTCGTCCGCCCAGATCAAGGTGGGCATGATCGCTCCGCTGACCGGGCCCTTCGCCCCCCTCGGCCAGGGAGACGAACAGGGAGCTGATATCGCCGTCAGCCAGCTGAACGCGGCGGGCGGAATCGACGGCCACAAGGTTGACCTCATTATCAAGGACGACAAGACCGACCCCACCCAGTCGCTCATCGACTTCCAGGCCCTGCAGGGCGAAGGCGTTGCCGCGGTGCTGGGATCGTCGGTCTCCGACTCCGCCCGCGCGGTCGCCCCCAAGGCGGAACAGGCCCAGATTCCCTACATCTCGCTGTCGCCCGTCGACCAGACAGTCAACCCGGTCCAGCCTTACGTCTTCCTGGTGCCGGCGGTCACCACCACCTACGCCAACCGGCTCATGCAGTGGTTCAAGGCGGAGGGGATCACCAGGATCGCCGTGGGCTACGACAACACCGACATCTACACCACCAACGGCTACCACAGCACCCTCAGCCAGGCACCCTCCTACGGCGTGAAGGTCGTCGACACCGAGGTGTTCCAGATCACGACCACCGACTTCTCCACGATCGTGTCCCACGTCGCGGGCTCCGGCGCCCAGGCGTTCCTGGTGTGGGCGACCGGGCCCGCTCCGGTGATCCTGACCAAGACGTTCTCCGGCGCGGGCCTGGCCGCGAAGATGAAGCTGGTGATGACGCCGTCGGACGCCACCACCCTCTACACCCGCCCCGCCGGGCCGGCCGCCAACGGGGTGGTCATGGCCGCCGCGCTCGGCGTCATCGCGCCTCAGCTACCGCAATCGCCTATCAAGACCGCGATCGGCAACCTGGCGACGCCGTTCGCCGCCAAGTACGGAGGGCAGCCCTCGGAGTTCGCGGCGGACGCCTACAGCGGCGCCGAGCTGCTGTTCGCCGCGCTGAAGCAGGCCGCTCCCGGTTTCTCCGGCAGTGCGATCCAGTCCGCGCTCAGCCACCTGTCCCTGCTCACCCCCGATGGCGAGTACCACTACACCCAGACGGACCACAGCGGCCTGACCCCGGATGACGTCGCCATGGTCGTCGTGCAGGACGGCGCCTTCCAGCCAACCCCCTGGCAGAAGACGCAATACAGCACCCTACCCGGCTAAAAGAATCGGTAAGGAGGTCAGCGGATGGTGATCTTGCCCATGTCGATGGCGACCATCAGCGGATGGTCCGGGGCGAGCTGGTCGTAGGCCCGTCGCGTGGCGGGGACGATGATGCAGGTCACTTCCAGCCGCCGCCACGTTTCACCACCGGCCTCGACGGGAGCGATCTCCTCGCTGGCAAACCCGGGCCAGGTGGCCGGCCCCGGTAATAGACACGTCGAAGGTGATCGACTTGACCTGGTTCCATCGGTCCAGTCCGCCATGCGCGGCGACGGCTCTGTCGAGTAGATCGTTCATTTCTGCTCCTGGTGCACGTGGCCGCCGGGCTGGCCGTAGGTGTCGTGCAGCGGCCATTGGCTGACATACCGCTGACGGCCAGCAGGGGTCAGGTCGAGGAACCGGTAAGTGCTGAGCATGACGTCGGCGCCCACGCCGTAGGCGGAGTAGGTGTGGAATACCTGGTCGCCGTCGCGGACGAAAACGCTGATGCCCTGGCCATCGGAGTTGTCGGCCGCGTAATAGCCCAGCCCTTCCCGTTCCAGGGTGGCCTTGTCCTTGTAGTTATATTCGACGGGGGCGATGGCCTCGTCATTGCTGACATGGAAGTCGTAATTGAAGTCGCTGCCGTACGAGGAGTACCACGGCAGTGTCCAGCCCATCCGGCTGCGGAACAGCTCGATGCGTTCGAGCGGCGCCCGGGAAACCAGCGCCAGCGTGGTATCCGCGCCCTTGTTCAGGTGCACCGGGTCGGGCATGTTATCGGCGGCGAACGAGCAGCTCGGGCAGCCTTCGTCGATGTCGTGCAGCCACATGAAATGGTAGATGATCAGCTGGCCCCGGCCTTCGAAGAGGTCTGCCAGCTTGACCGGGCCGCCTGGTCCGGTGAAGATGTAGTCTTTCGTGATTTCCACCATCGGCAGCGCTTGGCGCTCGGCGGCCAGCGCGGCCTGTGCCCGGCTCAGCTCCTTCTCCTTCGCCAGCAGTTCCAGGCGGATCGCCAGCCATTCTTCCCGTGATCCGATTTTCGGAAGTTCCATTGTTGCTCCTTTTTATGAACCGAATTCTGTGTCTCTCCGTGAACCCCTTGCCGGATCTCAGGGGACGGGACTCAGGCCTGCCGCGCCGAGCAGGTAGGCGCCCTGGTCGAGGCCGGAGCCGGTGATGAGCCTGGCGATTTCCTCGCCGGCCCGGGCGGGGGAGAGGGCGGGCCCGCGGTTGGCCAGGAAGGCCGCGATATCCACGCCTTCCCGCGCCGCGTACGCGGCGACCGCGGCCTGGCCCAGCCCGGTTTCCGGCGTCAGGTCGGGAAGCACCGCGATGAACCGGATGCCGAGTCCTTCCCGGCGTGATTCCTCGGCGGCGTAGCCGGTGAGGAACCGGATGGTGGCCTTGGCCCCGGCATAGCCGCCCGATATCGGCGAGCCCCGGAGCGCGGCGCCGCTGGAGACCGCGATGACCAGGCTGCCCGGCCGCAGGGGAGCCAGCAGCGCCTCACGGGTCCAGTGGAACGCGTGCTGCACATCGACTTCCCAGTTGCGGCTGAAGGTCTGCCAGGTGTGGCGGTGGATCGGTCGCGACAGCGGGGACGCGCCGGCGTTCAGCACCAGGATGCTGGGCCGGTACCTGTCGATCAGCTGGCCGGCCACCACGGGGTCGGCCGCGTCGCCGGCCACCGGGGTGAACACGGTGCCAAGCTGCTCGCGCAGTTCCTCCAGGGTGCCGGCGTCGCGGGCCACGCCGACGACGTGCGCGCCGGCCTGGGTGAGGGCGGTGGCGACGCCGCGGCCGAAGCCACGGCTCGCACCGGTGACGATCGCCGTCGTTCCGGATAGCTGCTGAGCTGTCATCATGCCTCCTTGCGCTGTGAGACGGTTCGCCGGTAGAGATCCGGGCGGGGAGCCGGAATCACCGCGTTTCACCCGGTGACTTTCGGCGGCGTCGCGGGTCAATCAGATGGGGCATGTTCAACCGGGCAGGAGGCATCCCGATGACGGACCATGCGGATTTCGCGCAGCTCACCAGTTCCTTCCGCGCTGAGCTGCTGGCCCACTGCTACCGGATGCTCGGCTCTGTCCACGATGCCGAGGACCAGGTGCAGGAGACCCTGATCCGCGCGTGGCGGGCTTACGGCGATTTCGAGGGCCGGGCGTCGCTGCGGACCTGGCTGTACCGGATCGCCACCAACGTGTGCCTGCGGGCATTGGAGAACCGCGGCCGGCGGCCGCTGCCGTCCGGCCTGGGCGCTCCGGGCACGGACCCGGACGGGCCCCTCGCCGCCGGGCCCGGCGAGGGGCCATGGCTGGAGCCGATTCCCGACGCCCTGGTGCGGGCCGACCCCGCCGATCCGGCATCGGTCGTGGTGTCCCGGGCGAGCCTGCGGCTGGCGCTGATCGCCGCGCTGCAGTACCTACCCGCCCGGCAGCGCGCCGTCTTGCTCTTGCGGGATGTCCTGCAGTGGCGGGCGTCCGAGGTGGCCGACCTGCTCGGCACCACGCCGACCGCGGTCAACGGCCTTCTGCTGCGCGCCCGCGCCCGGATCGAGCAAGCGGGGCTGGCACCAGACGAGATCCGCGAACCCGCGGAAACAAGCCAGCGCGCTCTGCTCGACCGGTACGCGGCGGCCTTCGAGAACTCCGACGCGTCCGTCCTCTCACAGCTGCTGCGAGAGGACGCCACATTGGAGATGCCGCCGACGCTCACCTGGTTCGCCGGACGCGGCCCGATCGGACGGTTCCTCGGCACCCGCGTTCTCGGCCAGCCCGGGGACTTCAAGCTGGTCCCGGTTGCCGCCAACGCCCAGCCCGGCTTTGCGTGCTACCTGCTCGGCCACGACGGCCGCCACCACGCCCACGCGGTGCAGGTGCTCACCGCCGGCGATGCGGGCATCGCCCGCATCGTCTCGTTCAACCAGCCCGGGCTGTTCCCGGTCTTCGGCCTGCCGCCGGCCCTGCTTTTCCAGATGCCACTCGGGGTCACCTTACGTGAGATGTTTTGGCTCCCGCGGCTGGGGGAGGGAAACAGCCTGCGGAAACTTACCCGTGGGAGGTGAGCCATGAGAATCGGCGCGGCACTTGTCCTCATCGCAGTCGGCGCCATCCTCAGATTCGCGATCTCGACCACATCGACACACGGCATCGGAATCCATACGACCGGTGACATCTTGATGATCGTCGGCATCGTTGGCCTGGTGCTGGTCCTGGTCATCTTGGCCTTTTCTGGCCGTAACCGCGTTATCTACCGGAGGGAGGTGCCTCCCGACGACGTCCCCCCGCCCGCCAGGTACCCCGTCGACGATCCGTATGACGACGAGCTCAGGCGGGGACCCTACCGGGATCAATACCGGCGCTGAGGAGCACGCGGCGGGTCGCTCAGATTACTGCGGTAATTCGGGGTTCTGTGGCGACTTTTGGGCACCATGTGAACGTTCCGAAACAAATCGAGTTTGCGGCGTGTCGTGGCGGGTGCCGATTTTGTCCTGATATGACCGTTATGTGACGGCAGCTGCGGTGGACGACGTGGAAGAAAAGAGCTTCGCGGAAGGTAGGGCGCCGGTTTCCGGCACCTTTTCTTCCAAAGGGCTCTTTTCTTCCCACTGAAGGATGCTCATGTGTCCGCTATGTATCGGTATGCATAGTTCACCCAGGGCTGTTCAGCGCACTCTAGCAAAGACGACATGCCCAACATGCCGCAAACGCACGTTATTTTGGCGCGCGCACATAGTGCATAAAAGTCACCACGAAGCCCGGATCAACCACGGAAACCTGCCCTGCGAATCCGGCGATAGAGACAAAAGCTGCACAGCCAGCGGGGTCCAGCCCTACTACCTGACCGGCGCTCTAGCTGCCCGGCCTGGTCGGCACGATGCAGGCGGGTGCGGGCGCGGTCAGTGTCGCGCTCGTGCGGGTTGGCATGCCTGACACAGGGTCGACGCGGAAGACCGTCGCGGTGCCCGATTCCTGATTCGCGCACAGCAGCAGTCGTCCGTTGCCGGCGAGGGCGATGTCGCGCGGCGACGCTCCTCCGCTGGGCACGACACCGGTCATTTCCGGCGCCGCGGCATGCGCCAGCCCGAAGACGGTGATCGAGTCGGGTCCGCGGCAGGCGCTGTAAAGGAAGCGGCCGTCCGGCGACACGCGGATCGCCGAGCACGCGGCGATCACCGGCTCGTGCCCGGGGACCGCCCAGTCGCGTGCCAGCGTCGTCAGTTGGCCCGTGACACGATCCCAGGCACAGGTCACGAGCGTGCAGTCCAGCTCGCACAGGACATAGACGAGCGGCTCAGCGGGGTGGAAAGCGAGGTGCCGCGGCCCGGAACCCGGGGCCATGCTCGTCCGCCCGGCCAGCGTGAGGTCTCCCGCGCAAGGGTCGAGCCGGTAGGCGAAGATGGCGTCCGCTCCGAGGTCGGTGACCAGCAGGATGCCGTCGTCGGCCGGGTCCGGAGCGGCCATGTGGGCGTGCGGGCCGTCCTGCCGTCCGGCGACCGTGCCGCGACCGGTGTGCTGGATCAGGCAGGTCCGCTCGCCGATCGCGCCGTCGGCACGCAACCGGTGGACGACCACGCTCCCGCTCGCGTAGTTGGCCGCGACGAGGAATCCGCCGCCGCCGGCCACCGTGAGGTGACAAGGTTCCGCGCCGCCTGAACCGACGGCGTTCAGTGGTTCCAGGGCGTCGCCGGTAGCGCGGAAGGCGATCAGGGAACCGCTGCCGGTCTCGCTGACCGCGTACAGCAGACGCCCCGAGAGATCGGTCGCGAGGTACGACGCCTGCTCGGCCCGCGTCACGCCGACCGGTTCGATGCGCGATCCGTCGGCTGCGACCCGCGCGGTGATGATGCCCCGGCCCGTGTGTGACCCGGCCGTATAGCTGCCGATGCGGACCAGGACATCCTCATTCGTTACGTCCACTCCGGTGAGAGTAGACGACGCGGGCCGCTCACGACCCGCCGGAAACCCGGCTGTCCGTCCCTAGCGGGAGCCAGCAAAAGTAAGGGCAAGGACATCCAGTAGTCCTTGCCACTTTCAACTTATACCGCACTGGGGGGCTTGCGGCAAGGGCCGGGTCGTGCCGCATAATCGCAGGCCGGGCCCGGAATTCTGGAATGGGGAGGTCGCCATGATCGGCAGCTATGTGCTGGATCTCGAACAGATCGGCAAGACGCAGGTCGCGCTCGCGGGCGGCAAGGGCGCGAACCTGGGGGAGCTTTCCCGGATGGAAGGCATTCGCGTGCCGGCTGGCTTCTGCGTGACGACGGATGCCTTCCGCCGGATCATGGCCGCGGCGCCCGGGATCGACGGTCAGCTCGATCGGCTGTCGCGCCTGGACCCCGACGACCCCGATGACCGGCAGGCGATCGGCACGCGCAGCGCGGAGATCCGCCGGACCATTGAAGAGGTCGTCATCCCTGATGATCTCGCGGCAGCGATCACCCGCCAGGTCACCGGGCACGTCGCGTACGCCGTCCGGTCCAGCGCGACGGCGGAGGATCTGCCGACGGCCTCCTTCGCCGGCCAGCAGGACACGTACCTGAACGTCGTGGGACCGGCGGCGATTCTCCGGCACGTCAGCCGGTGCTGGGCCTCCCTGTTCACCGAGCGGGCCGCTACCTACCGCCTGCGGAACGGCTTCGGCCACCGCAAGGTCCACATGGCCGTGGTCGTGCAGCAGATGCTGTCCCCGCAAGTGTCCGGCATCCTCTTCACGGCCGATCCCCTCACCTCCAACCGGAAGGTCGTCTCCATCGAGGCCAGCTTCGGCCTCGGCGAGGCCCTGGTGTCCGGCCTGGTGAACGCGGACGTCTACAAGGTGCGGGACGGCGAAGTCATCGCCACGACAGTGCGCCAGGAGCAGCCAGCGCTGACCGATGCGCAGATCGTGCGGCTCGCGCAGCTGGGCCGGCGGATCGAAGCGCACTTCGGCCAGCCTCAGGACATCGAATGGTGCCTGGTCGGCGACGAGTTCCAGATCGTCCAGAGCCGGCCGGTCACCACGCTGTTCCCTATTCCCGCGGCCAGCGATCAAGGGAACCACGTCTACGTCTCGGTCGGTCACCAGCAGATGATGACTGACGCCATGAAGCCCCTGGGGCTCTCCATGTGGCAGATGACGACCCCGCGGCCCATGTGCGAGGCCGGCGGGCGGCTGTTCGTCGACGTCACCCAGGCGCTGGGTTCGCCGGCGAGCCGCGCCGGCTTGCTGGAGGTCATGGGGAGGGGTGATCCGCTGATCGGGGACGCGCTGCGGTCCGTCCTCGACCGCGGCGACTTCATCCCGGAACTCGCGGACAGCGACCCGGGCGAGACGCCGGCCTACAGTGTGCCCGCCCAGATCGAGACCGATCCGGCCATCGTCACCGAACTGATCGAAGCCAGCCAGGCCTCCATTGCCACATTGAAGCGCGACATCGCGACGAAGTCCGGGCCGGAGCTGCTCGACTTCATCCTCGCGGACGTCCAGGAGCTGAAGCGGATCCTGTTCGATCCGCGAAGCATCCAGGTGATCATGGCGGGCATGCAGGCCGCCTGGTGGCTCAACGAGCGGCTCGAGGCGTGGCTGGGCGAGAAGAACGCGGTCGACACCCTCACGCAGTCCGTCTCGCACAACGTCACGTCGGAAATGGGGCTGGCGCTCCTGGACGTCGCGGACGTGATCCGGCCGCATCCGGACGTGGTGGCATTCCTGCGGCACGTCGAGGACGACGACTTCCTGGAGGAACTGCCCGCACTCGAAGGCGGGCGCGAAGCCCGGGACGCCATCCAGGACTATCTCGGTAAGTACGGCATGCGCTGCGTCGGCGAGATCGACATCACGAAGCCACGGTGGAGCGAACGCCCCGCCATGCTCGTGCCCATGATTCTCGGCAACATCAGGAACTTCGAGCCGGGCGCCGGGAAGCAGCGCTTCGAGCAAGGGCGGCAGCAGGCGTGGAAGAAGGAACAGGAACTGCTGACACGCCTGCGGGCCCTGCCGGACGGGGAGCCGAAGGCCGAAGAGGCCAAGCGGATGATCGACCGGGTCCGGACCTTCGCCGGGTACCGGGAATATCCGAAGTTCGGCATGATCAGCCGCTACTTCGTCTACAAGCAGGCCCTGCTGAACGACGCCGAGCGTCTGGTGCGAGCCCGCGTGCTCCGGGACAGGGACGACATCTTCTACCTCAGGTTCTCCGAGCTTCACGACGTCGTGCGCACGAACCACGTGGATGATCAGCTCATCCGCGAGCGCAAGGAGGCGTTCCGGTCGTACCGGGCGCTCACGCCGCCGCGGGTGCTCACCTCGGATGGCGAGGTCGTCGCCGGGACGTACCGGCGCGCCGGTGTCCCGGCCGGCGCGCTGACCGGCCTGCCCGTTTCCGCCGGGACCGTCGAGGGACGGGCTCGTGTCGTCCTGGACATGGCCGAGGCCGACCTCGACGCGGGCGACATCCTGGTCACCGCCTACACCGACCCCAGCTGGACGCCCGCCTTCGTCGCGATCAAGGGCCTGGTGACGGAGGTGGGGGGCCTGATGACCCATGGCGCGGTGATCGCACGGGAGTATGGCTTGCCGGCCGTCGTGGGGGTGGAGGATGCCACCAAGCTGATCCGGGATGGGCAGCGGATCCGCGTGCACGGAACGGACGGGTATATCGAGATCCTGGCCCCGTGACCGGTTCGCGCCACGTTGACACGACATGGCGCGAAGATTACCTCTTGTAGCTGATAGATCCCTATGTGTAGCATCGCACTGCGGGCCGGTCCCGCGGTGGGAGCATACAGAGGCGAGGGAGATCTCATCTGCCCGTGATATGGACTGACGCCTGCCATGAACACTTACAGTGATTGGCCAAGTGAGAACAGTAACGACATCAGCGCCGCGGATGTCCAGACGGGGCTGGTGTGGTCGGCGGAATGGTTCCCGCCGGGCGCGGACGAGCCCGGCGAGCCGACGGCCCAGGGGCTCGGCGCCACCCCCGCGCTGCGCGGCAGGCCGGGAGGTCCGGGTTTCGCGCCGGACACGGCCGGATCGGCGGCCGCCCGTTCGCCGTGGCAGAGGTCGCAGCGGCTGTGGAGCGAATCGGGCGTCCAGTGGGCCGCTCCCGGCACGGCCGGGATCCCGGCCGCGGTCCCCGAGCCGGGCCCGGTGCCTGAGTCGCTCCCGGCCGCGAGAAGGCGATCGCAGGTCAGGTACCAGGGACGGCATGCCAGGCCGCGAAGGCTTCCCGCCCAGCCGGCCGTCCCGCTCGGCGCTCCGGTGGTCGCGAGCCGGGACGCGGATCGCGACCAGGTATCCGCTTTTCCGCCGGAGACGGCGGATCCCGGCGCCTGGAAGCCGGGCACGAGGCGGACAACGGGCCGCCGGGTCGTAAGCGTGGTGCTGCCGGCTGCCGTGCTCACGACGGTCGCCGCCGTGGCGATCGGGCTGCTGACCAGCCGCGGGCCCAGGTTCGGCCAGGCGGCGGTGAACCGGACGCCGGGCAGCGCGGCGCACCGGGCGGGGAGCAAGGTGACCCCGACGCGGGCACCCCAGACCATCGGCATGTATTCCGGGCAGCAGGGGCGCGGCGTGTTCCAGCAGATCGACCATATCGCCAGCTACGGCGACACGATCGTTACGACGGGCTCGCAGTCAAGCGACGGGCAGGTGCGGCAGCAGTTCTTCGTGTCGGCTGATAGCGGTGCGAGCTGGCGGCTGGCCCCGGTCCGGGCGGCTGGCGGCGGCCAGCCGCCGCTGGGCCACGCCGCCACCTGGATCGCGGGCGGACCGGCGGGCTGGCTGGCCGTCGGCCCGCGGGCGACCTGGGCGAGCCGGGACGGCCTGAGCTGGACGCTGACGGCGGCGCACGGGATAACGACCCCGCGCCCCGGCGACCAGGTGCAGGTGCTGACGGGCACCGCGAGCGGGTTCCTGGCCGGGGGAGCGCACGGGACGGTGTGGGTCTCACGTGACGGCGTGAGCTGGCGGCAGCTGACCGCGGCGCAGCTGGGGCTGGCTTCGGAGGAGACGGTACAGAGCATCTCCTCCGCCGCCTCACGCGGGCCGGACACGGTGATCTCCGGCACCGTCGCCCGGGGCGCGGTCACGTACCCGGGGGTGTGGCTGAGCACGGACGGCGGCTCGTCATGGACGCGGGTGGCGGTGCCCGCCGATCACGGTGCGGGCGGCGGCATCGTGGGGCTTAGCTCCGATGCGGCGGGGTTCCTGGCGGTGCGGCCCGGCCGGACCGGGCGTGCCGCTGACGGCGTGACCTATTTTTCCACGAACGGCATGCGCTGGCAGTACGCGGGAACGATCGGCCCGGCCGTCGGCTGGAGTCCCGCGGCGGTCATCGGCGGCAGCGGCGGCTTCGCGGTCACCGGTCAGTCCGCCGCGGGTGCGATCGCCGCCTACACCGGCCCCGGCGCCGGCGCCGCGTGGACCCCGGCCGGGTCGCTTGGCGCCTCGGCTAGCGAGTCGTTGCCCAGCGCGGTGGTCACGGCGAACGGCACCTTGGTGGCGGCCGGGTCGGCCGGCGATTCCGGGACCGGCCAGCAGGGGGTGCTGCTGGAAGCGAACCGGGCAGGGAGCGTGCGATCAGTGCCGCTGGCGGACATCCCGGGCGCCGTGGTCCCCGAACTGGCGATGAACGGCATGGCGGCGGCCGGCGAAGTGCAGGTGGCGGTCGGCAGCGTGGACGGTTACCCGGCCATCTGGCGCAGGCAGCACCTAGGTTCATGGACGCTGGTGTCATCGTCGGCGCTGACCGCGGGGCAGCATCGCCTCGCCGCACTGACAGGTGTTACCCGGGGACCGGAAGGGTGGCTGGCGGTGGGGGTGCCGGGTCCCATCGCGTTCACCTCCGCCGACGGCGTCACCTGGCAGCCCGCGCCCGGGAACATCGTGCGGGACATGGCCGGGGCGCCCGCGGTCACGGCCGCGGCGGGGGCGGCCGGGTACGTCATCGCCGGCAACCTGGCAGCGCCGGGCGGCGGCAGGATCGCCGACGTCTGGTGGTCGCCGGACCTGACCTCGTGGAGCCAGGTCCGCGGCATGAACGACGAGCAGGTGCTCGCGGTCGCCTCGGACGCGCACGGATTCGTGTCGGCCGGCTCGCGCGACGGCAGGCCCGCGGTGTGGACGACGGCCGACGGGCGGTCCTGGACGGCGATCCTCCTGCCGATGCCGGCCGGAGCATCCTCCGCCGTGCTCCAGCAGGTCGCGATCAAGGGGAGCCGGGTCGCCGTCCTCGGGCAGGCGAGCACCGGCCGAGGCGTGGTGCCGTTCGCCGCGCTCTCGGTCAACGGCGGGACGAGCTGGCGGCTGGCGCCGTTCGCGTCGCCGGGGCCGGACACGGCCTTCACCGCGCTGATCGCCGGCTCGCGCGGCTTCACCGCCGTCGGCCAGTACGGACCGCCCGGGCAGGCCTCGCCGGCGGCATGGACCTCGGCCGGCGGAACGGCATGGGCCCGGTCGCGGCTGAGCGGGCTCACCGGCTCCTACCGCATCGCCGCGCTGGCCCCCGAGGGGGCGGCGGCGACCGCCATCGGCTCGATCGCGACCCAGCAAAGCCAGGGAGCGTTCATGGTGGGCGTTCCGGCCCCCTGACCCGCTCAGGACCGGGCCGAGGCCAGGGACGCGAAGACGACGGTGGAGCTCAGGTAATGGCCGGTCGCATAGTCGAAAGCGCCGCCGCAGGTGATCAGGTGCAGGGCGGGATAGGGTGCGGGGCCGTACACGGTCTCCGCGGGGAAACCGGACTTGCGGAAATCGCGGACGCCGGTGACGTGGAAGACGGCGGTGACCCCGTCCGCGAGCGTCACGTCGATCGCGTCACCCGGGCGGAGCGCGCCCAGCCGGAAGAAGACGGCGGGACCCCGGCGGTCGTCGACGTGGCCCTCGATGACCGATGTCCCGAGCTGACCGGGTGTCGCCGAGTACTTGTACCACGCTGCCAGGCCGGCACTTGTCTCGAGCGACGGCACCTGGATCGTGCCGTCCGCGTTGACCCCCAGGTGCAGCAGCTTCGAGTGCACGCCGATGGCCGGGATGTCGACCCGCACCGGCACCGACCGGCTCAGCGGCCGTCCCGCGCTGCCTGACGGCCCGGTGGTGCCTGCCGCCGCGCTGGACGGCTGCGGCGCATGCCGCTGAGCGGCCACCGCGATGCCCACGAGGGAGAGCCCGGCGATGAGCAGCAGCGCGCCGGCTACTCCGGCGACACGGGCCCGGAGATCTGCCGGGGCGGTGGGCGGCGGGGCGTACCCGTCCTGCGGCCATGACACGACCACGCGAAACCCCGCTATGTGCCGCCACTTCCCGTCGCGCACTCGGGCCGGCCCTTCGCTCGTGTCGTTGGTTAACATCATCCTCCGCCCAGCGGTCTGGGTTCACAATTGGCTGATGGGGTACCTGAAAAGCGTGCGCACACCCATCACAGGGACCGCGCTCCGCGTGCTGCTGGCCGCGGCCGGCTGCGGCGCCGTGACCGTCCTGGGCTCTGCCGCTATCTCCGGCTGCACGTCGTCATCCTCGCCTTCGGCGTCACCGACGACGTTTCTTCCCTCGGCAAACGGCTCCGCCCCGCTGGCATCCAGCCCTGGCGGCTCCGTCTCAGCCACGGCGACTCCCTCCGTATCGGTTAGCCCGACTCCTTCCGTATCGGTTAGCCCGACTCCTTCCGTATCGGCTAGCCCGAGCGCCACGGTGACACCCTCCGTCACGGTGACTCCTGCCGTGACGGTCACGGTGACGACCGCCCCGGCCGTCACGGCTCCGCCGGCCACCGGAGGTGGCGGCACCGCCGGACTCCAGGACGGTTCGCTGTTCGCGCTCGGCGGGGTCGCGATCCTGGCCGCCGCCGGGAGCCTCGGCTACCGGAGGAAGCTGACCCGGAAGCGCTGATCCGGAGGCGCTGACCTGAACGCGCTGACCTGAACGCGCTGACCAGCCAATTCATTTGCCTCGTTCGGCTGAGACTATCTTGACGCGCTCTGACGTGCGTAGTTATGGTTTGTTCGTATTTAGATACGCCGTTCCTATATGCGAACGAACGGAGCGTGTCCCATGAGCACCGAGTCAGCGGTCGCCAACCGGCTCGATTCCATCGAGGTGCGCAGCTTCGACTATGTGCCGCCGGACGAGCGGCACGGCGAGCCGCGACAGGTCTTCTACATGTGGTTCGGCATCAGCGCGACGGTCTTCAGCCTGGTCACCGGGTTCGTCGGCATCACGCTGGGCCTCAGCTTCTGGTGGACGCTGCTGTCGGTCGTCCTCGGCAACGTGCTGGGCGCGCTGTTCATGGCCTTCCACGCCGCCCAGGGGCCGCAACTCGGGATACCGCAGATGATCCAGAGCCGGGCCCAGTTCGGCTACTACGGCGCCCTGCTGCCGCTGGTCGTCACCTGGGTCATGTACATCGCGTTCCTGGCCATCGACATCGTGCTGGCCGGCCAGGGTTTCCAGGCCGTGTTCCCGTGGTCGCTGAACGGCTGGATGATCGTGCTGACGATCCCCATGCTGCTGCTGGCCATCTACGGCTACGACTTCATCAACCGGTACAACAAGTACCAGACCTGGCTGTACATCGCGCTGTTCCTCGGGCTGACCGTCTTCATGTTCGTGCACGGCGTACCGCGCGGCGGCTGAGCCGCGGCGCGTTCCACGCCGGGGCGTTCCTGCTCAGCATGTCGATCGTCGCCTCCTACCAGATCACCTACGCGCCCTACGTGTCGGACTACTCGCGCTACCTGCCGCGGGACGCGGCCAGGAAGGTGTTCTGGCGCACCTACGCGGCGACGGTGATCTCGTGCGTATGGCTGATGGGCCTCGGCGCGGCCATCGGCGTGCTCAACCCATCGGCTTCCTCGATGCTGTTCGAGATCAAGAGCATCACCGGTCCGCTGGGCGGGACGCTGGCCATCCTGCTCGCGATCGGCCTGATCGCGCCGAACTCGGCCAATGTCTACGGCGGCATGATGACCGCGCTGTCCATCGGCAACAACGTCGACGGCCGGCTGCGGTCCACCCGGATGCTGCGCGCCGTGATCTGCGTGGTCATCGCCGTGCTCGGGGCGCTGGTGGCCACGGCCGGGGCCGGGGCGTTCATGACCAACCTCGAGAACTACATGACGATGATCCTCTACATCCTGATCCCGTGGTCGGTGATCAACCTGACCGATTACTACCTGCTGCGGCACGGCCAGTACCGCACCGAGGACTTCTACGCCCGCGACGGCGGCTTCGGGCGGGTGAATATGCGGGCGATGATCATCTACCTGCTGGCCTTCGGCGTCGAGGTGCCGTTCATGAACACCACGGTCTACAAGGGCCCGGTGGCCACGGCGCTGGGCGGCGGCGACATCGCCTGGATCGTGGGCGCGGTGGTCACCGTGCCGCTGTACGTGGGCGGCGCGTGGCTGGCCCGGCGGCAGGCGGCCATGCCGGAGCCAGGTGGCGAGCAGATAGCCTCCAATGCCGTCGGCTGACGCCGCGGCCGAAGGCCCAGGCCAATCCAACGCCGCGGCCGAAGGCCCAGGCCAATCCAACGCCGCGGCCGAAGGCCCAGGCCAATCCAACGCCGCGGCGGGTAGCCGTTCTGTGCTGCGCGCCCTGGAGGTCCTCGAACTGCTGGCCGGCCTGGACGCCCCGATGAGCCTGGCCCGGATCGCCAAGGAACTGGGCATACCCAAGACGAGCTGCCTGGGCCTGCTGCGCGCGCTGAGTGCGCGCGAGTTCATCCGCCAGGACGAGAGCGGCAGCTACGGCCTGGGCGTGCGCAGCTTCGAGGTCGGCGCCGCCTACTTGCGGACGATGACGCCCACTCGCGCGGTGGCCGGCGAACTGCGGGCGCTGACAGAGCGGCTGGACATGACCTCGCACTTCGCCATCCTGGACGGCGACGAGGTGGTTTACCTGGCCAAGCACGACCCTCCGGGCAGCGGCATCCGGCTGGCGAGTGCCCTGGGCGCCCGGCTGCCCGCCGCGACCACCGCGGTGGGCAAAGCCCAGCTCGCCTTCGCCAGGCGGGCCGGGGCGGCCGGCGACGGCGCCGGGCTCGCCACGGTACGCGCCCGCGGGTACGCCGTGGACGAAGGCACGACCGCGGCCGGCATCCGCTGCGTCGCGGCCCCGGTGTTCGACGTCACGGGCTGCTGCGGCGCCATCGGGGTCAGCTACCTGGCGCAGGACGGTGCGACGGTGACCGAGGTCTGCGGGCCGATCGTGGCCGCGGCCCGGCAGGCCACCACTGAGCTCGGCGGCCGCTGGCCGGCCTGGGAGGCCGGGCGGGAGGCACGGTGAAGGTACGGGCGCTGCTGCTGGAGCGCGACCTGTCGCTCCGGGTGGGCGAACGTGAGCTGGCCGAGCCGGCCCCGGGTGAGCTGCTGGTGCAGGTGGACTGGGCCGGGGTGTGCGGTTCGGACCTGCACGTGCTGCGCACCGGGGACTGGGTCACCGACTGGCCCGCCACCCTCGGCCACGAGGTGACCGGGCGGGTCGCCGCCAGCCCCGGCGGGGAACTGGCTCCCGGTACCCGCGTGGTGGTGGACTCCCGGGTGCCGTGCGAGGGCTGCGCGGGCTGCGCCGGCGGGGACGGCCCAGGAAGCGCGGGCGGCCCGCACCTGTGCGAGAACCTGGCCTGGTTCGGCGAGGCGTGCCCCGGCGGGTTCGCCAGCCATGTACTCGTGCCCGCCAGACGAGTGGCCGCCTGCCCGGCGGACCTGGAGGCGGCCATCGCGGTGCTGGCCGAGCCGCTGGCGGTGGCCATGCACGCCGTCAGCCGAGCGTGCCCAGCATCCCCGGAGCGGGTCACGATCGCCGGGTACGGGCCGATCGGCGCGCTGGTGCACCTGGAGATCACGCGCCGCTGGCCGGAGACGGCCGTCACCGTGGCGGAGCCGGTCCCCGCCCGCCGCCAGCTCGCGGCCGCACTCGGCGCCGGACTGGCCGGCGCCATCGCCGGCACCGGGCGGCCGAGGCTCGTGGTGGACGCGGCCGGGTACCCGGGCTCGCTGCGGGACTCCATCGCGGGCTGCGCCCGAGGCGGAACCGTGCTGGTGGTCGCGCTCGGCCACCAGCCCGAGCCGCTGCTGCCCGCGGACCTGGCCGAGCGCGAGCTGACCCTGGCCGGCAGCAACGGATTCGCCGGCGAGCTGAGCCAGGCCGTCGCCGCCCTGGCCGCCGATCCCGACCGGTACCGGCCGCTGGTGACCGAGGCCATCGTGCTCGATGAGGCGCCGCGACGCCTGCCCGGGCTGCTGACCGCGCCCGCCGCGGGGAAGGTGGTGATCCGCCCATCTATCGACTAGCCAAGATCGCCGAAGAGCGCCTGCTGGGCGTCCCCGGCTACTCTCCTGGCAAGCCGGGCCCAGGCCCGGCGGCGGGCAAGCTGTCGTCCAACGAGGCCCCGCTCGGCCCGCCGCCCGCCGTACGGGCCGCGCTGGCCGCCGAGGCGGGGCAGGGCGGCCGTTATCCGGACGAGACGCGTGCGCTGGCCGCGGTGGCCGCCGAGGCCGGGGCGGACCCGTCCCAGCTGCTGCTCACCAACGGCAGCGACGAGCTGTGCTACCTGATCGCGACGGTGTTCCTCGGCCCGGGCCGGGTCGCGGTGGTCGGCGACCCCTGCTACCAGATCGACGCCACAGCCAGCCTGCTGGCCGGCGCCACGCTGCGCAGGGTGCCGCTGCGCGACGGCCGGCACGACATCGGCGCGATGGCCGAGGCAGCGGCCGGTGCCGCCGTCGTCTGGCTGCCCTCGCCGCACAACCCCACCGGCGTCGCGGCCCGCCCCGGCGACGTGGCGGCCCTGCTCAGCCGGGTACCCGCGGACTGCCTGGTGGTGCTGGACGAAGCCTACCGCGCCTTCCTGGATCCGGCCTGGCGGCCCGACGTGGCCGCGCTGCTGGCCGATCATCCCAACTTGATCGTCCAGCGCACGCTGTCCAAGGACTGGGCGCTGGCCGGGTTGCGGGCCGGCTACGGGCTGGGGCCGGCCGGGCTGATGACGGCGCTGGCCCGGGTACGGCCGCCGTTCAGTGTCAACGCGATGGCCCTGACCGCCATCGAGGCCGCTGCCGGGGCGCCGGCGTGGCGGGCGATGGCGGTGGCCAGGATCCTCGAGGAGCGGGCGCTGCTGGAGGCCGAGCTCGCCCGGCTCGGCGTAGCGCACTTCCCGAGCCAGGCCAACTTCGTGACCGCCCGGCTCGATCCGCATCTGGTGGCTCCCGCGCTGGCCGGCTGCGGGCTGGTCGTACGCTCCGGCGACGACCTCGGCCTGCCCGGGTGGGTGCGGATCAGCGTGGGCTGGGCTCCCCAGATGGCACAGCTCCGCGGCGTGCTGCGCACGATAGTAAGGAGATGACGATGACGATCCGGTTTATCGGGCACTGGAGCAAGCTCGGCAGGCAAGAGCGTGCACAAGCGCTCAGCCGGGGCCTGGACAAGATTTTCGACCCGGGGCTGCGCACCAGCATCGCCGCCCTCGTCGAGGACGTCAGGCAGCGCGGTGACGCCGCGCTGGTGGACGCCCTGGCCAGGTTCGACGGCTGCGAGGTGGAAGCCGGGCGGCTGCGGGTCACCGACCAGGAGATCGAGCGGGCCCGGACCACCGTGGATCCCGGGCTGCTCGCCGCCATCCGCGACGGCATCGATCACGTGCGGCGGTTCAACGAGCAGATCACCGGACGGGGCGACTGGAGCTTCGAGAGCGAGCCGGGCCTGGTCGTCGGCGAGAAGGTCAGCCCGATCGCCAGCGCTGGCCTGTTCGTGCCCAGCGGCAAGGGCTCCTACCCCTCCGTCCTGGTTCAGCTCGGTACTCCGGCCGTGGTCGCTGGCGTGCCCGATATCGCTGTCGTGGTGCCGCCGGTGCCGGGGCAGCGCAGCGCGGCCGGCATGGCCGGCGAGGTTGACCCGGCGGTGCTGGTGGTGGCGGCCGAGCTCGGTATCAGGGAGGTGTTCCGCACCAACGGGCCGGCCGGGGTCGCCGCGCTGGCCTTCGGCACCGAGTCCGTGCCCCGGGTGCGCAAGATCGTCGGCCCGGGCAGCCCGGCGGTAGCCTGCGCCCAGGTCGAGGTGCAGCGCTACGGCACCGTGACGAACATGCTGCTGGGCCCCAGCGAGAGCCTGATCATCGCCGACGACAGCGCCGATCCGCGGCTGCTGGCCGCCGACCTGCTCAACGAGGCCGAGCACGGCCCGGACTCCTCCAGCGTGCTGGTCACCGACAGCGAGCCGCTCCTGGCCGCGGTGCAGCGGCACGTCGCGGAGCAGCTCGCCGCGCTGCCCGACCCGCGGAAGGGCTACGCCGCGACCGCGCTCGGGGTGAACGGCGGCGTTATCCTGGTCCGGGATCTGGCCGAGGCGGCCGAGGTAGCCGACGCCTATGCGCCCGAGCACATGCAGATCGCGGTGCGGGACGAAGACTGGCTGCTGGCCCGGCTGCACAACGCCGGGGAGATCCTCATCGGCCAGTACACCACGATCTCCGCGGCCAACTTCATCATCGGCTGCCCCGCCTCGCTGCCCACCAGCGGCTTCGCCCGGGTCAGCAGCGGCATCACCGCCGACGCCTTCCGCAAGCGCACCGCGGTAGCCCGCGCGGACCGCCGGGCACTGACCCGGATGAGCGACTCGATCATCGCCTTCACCAGCCACGAAGGTTTCCCGGCCCACGAGGCCGCGGTACGTATCAGGGTGGCTCGTGACTGACCTGACCCGGCTCTGGCCGGACGCGGTGACCCCCGTATGAAGCGGCGGATCCTGATCTCCGGCGGCACCAGCGGGATCGGGTACGCCTGCGCGGCACACCTCGCCGCGCGCGGCGACCGGGTCTGGGTGCTCGGTTCCGCCGAGGCCGGTGTGGCCGCGGCCACGGGGGCGCTGGCGCTGGCCGGCGGAAGCGCCTGCGACGTCAGCGACGCCGGCGCGGTACGGGCCGCGTTCGCCGTCGCGGTGGCTGAGCTGGGCGGCCTTGACGGAGTGTTCGTGAACGCTGGCATCGACGGCCTGGCCGTGCCCGCCGCCGACCTGGACGCCGGTCACTTCCGGCGGGTGCTCGAGGTCAACGTGCTCGGCGCGTTCCTGGTCGCCCAGGCCGGGCTGAAGGCCCTCAGCAGGCCCGGGGCGATCGTGCTGAATGCGTCGGTCAATGCGTTGCGGCCGGAACGGCTGTTCCTTGATTACAACGCAAGCAAGGCAGCCGTGGTGAGCATGGCCAAGACGATGGCGCTGGAGGAAAGCGGCCAGGGGGTGGCGGTTACCGCGCTGTGCCCCGGGTACTTTCCCACCCGGATGACCGCTGGCTACCTCGCGGACGAGGCTGCGCACGCCGGGATCGTGCGCGGGATCCCAGCTGGCCGTACCGGCCAGCTCGAAGAGATAGCGCAGGTGGTCGACTTCCTGCTCAGCCCGGCCGCCGCGTACATGACCGGCAGCGTGGTGTCGCTCGACGGCGGCGCGAGCATCTGACCCGCTACCCCAGGACCGCCCCGCCGGTGAGCCCTAGTTCCGCAAGATCGCGACGCGGCCGAGGTCGCCGGAGGCCCAGCAGGAGCCGTCGGGGGCGCAGCTGACGGTGTCGAACTGGCCGGTGTCGAAGGTGTGCCAGCGCAGGCCGCCGTCGTAGGACACATCCGAGCCGGTCAGCCCCACCGCGATGACGGTGGCTGGGGTGCCGGGGACCCAGGTGACGCCGGACCGGTAGCCCGCTGGTCCGGACGGTGAGGACCGCCATGGGCCGCCGAGAAAGGACACGGCGGCGACATTGGCGGCCGCGGCGGGGGCGGCGAAGTCGCCGCCGACCGCGACACCGGCCACCGGGGAGCGGAATGCCAGCCCGAACACACCGGCGGTGGGGCCGGTCACGATCGGGGTCGTGGCGACCTGCCACGTGTAGCCGCCGTCCCGGGAGGTGAACACGCGCGCGGCCGTGCTCCCCCCGCTGCCGAACCAGGCCTGGTGCCCGGCGGTGGTCAGGCATTCGCCGCTGGCGGCGAACCCGGCCTCTCCGGGCAGCGCCGCGGGCATCCCGGCGTCCGGCAGCACGGTCCAGCTGTGGCCGCCATCGCTGGTGGACAGGATCCGGAACTTGCCGTCCACCGGGTCGCTCAGCACCAGGCCGTGCCGCGGGCTGAAGAACGCCATGCAGTCGAAGAACGCCTGCGAGCTGGTGTTCTCGTACGCCAGGCTCCAGGTGCGGCCGCCGTCGCCGGTGACATACAGGCGCGAGTCCGTGCCGGTCCCGGCCGCCATCGCTACCGCCGCGGTGGCACTGAAGGCGGCGATGTCGCGGAACTGCAACGCCGACGCCCCCGCCGGGGAGGCGTTTATCCAGCTCTGGCCGCCATCGACGGTCCGCAGGACCACTCCGTTGTAGCCACCCAGCCACGCCACCTTCCGGCTGACCACGGACAGGCCCCGGAAATGCGTCTGAGTGCCGGTGTCCACCAGCTCCCAGCGCGCTGCGGGGGCGGCGGCGGCGGCGGGAATCACCACAGCCGGCAGTCCCGCCACAGCGGCGCACAGGACCGCCACCCGTACAAAACAGGAAAGACCACGATGCGACGTCACTCTTGGGACACTAACGCAGTCAGGGCTCGGCCGTGGTCTGTGCGCCGATGTCGTCCGGACTGACCTGGCTGGCCAGCAGGGCAGGGTAGTAGGCGTTGGACAGGTACGGCCGGAGCAGGTTGAGGTAGAACGGGCTGGCCGGGTCGGCGCTCGTGCCGCCCGGCAACGCCGATACCGCCACCGTGCCGAACGGGCCGGGATTGGCGATGAACCGGCGGGCCGGGCCGCTGCCGAACATGAACCCGTTCGCGTCGGCCGCGCGGATGTTATGGGTCGCGGCGTCTACGGTTTCGAAACCGCCGTCGACAGGTATGCCGGCCAGTCCTGGCAAGGGGGCGGGGAACTGCCCGAAGGCTGGCGGCACGCTGAATGGCCCGCCCAGCGGATGGGCGAGGACCAGGCGGTGCAGCAGGCCCCAGCGGTAATCGTCCTGGCTGGACGACCCGCCGAACGCGGTGGCAAAGGCTGGGCTCGCCAGCAGGCCGAGGGCGTCCCGCAGGCTGGCGAGGATCAGGTAGTCGCGGCTGGCGGCCGGATCGGTGATGCCCGGCACCGCGAAGAAGCCGATGCCGGAGGCGCCGACGCCGTGCGCGGTCTGGAACGTGTCGAGCAGGTGCTTCATCGCGCTGAGCGCGAACTGATCATCCGGCTTGGGCAGGCTGCCGAGGTGGTTGTCTATGATTCTGGTCACGGCGCGGGAGCGCCACACCGCATAGATCGTCGCCGCGACGCTGTCCGCGACCTGAGCCGCTGGCGGCGGTGTCCCCGGGGAACGGCCGGCGTCGTAGCCCTGGGCGATGCCGGTGGGAGTGGTGAAGTCCCACCGGCCGAGCCGGCCTACCGCCTCGGCCACCCCCGGGTCGGCAGCCAGCGCGGCGAGTTGCGGCACGCTGCTCACCCTGGCATCCGCGAACGCCTGGGTGATGTACGGCACGAAGTACTCCCCGTCGAGCAGCGTGGTATCGGCCTGCATCGCCTGGATGTCCCGCAGGGAGAGCTTGTGCCCTCCGGCCAGCCGCTGCCGCAGCATCTGCTCGATCCGCCCGGCCCGGAATTCGTCGTATGCGTAGTTGAGGTAGAAGATGCCACCGCCTGGCCTGACCTGGCTCAGCGGGTCGTTGCCGAGGGTCACGCCGGCCGGGTCGTTGTTGGCGCTGACGAACCAGCCGGCCGGCGGGTTGACGATGTGCGGCATCTCGGCCGCCGGGTATATCTCGTACGGGATGGCTTGATGCGGCTGGGGATGCGACACCGGCAGCCACTCGTTGCCGCCCTGCCCGTTGCGGATGAACCACGGCGGTAGTCCGTTCACGTTCCCGGCCTGCAGGTCCTCGCGTACTGGCATCTCGGCGCTGGTGAAATAAGCGATGTTGCCGCGGACGTCCGCGTACGACCAGTTCTGCGAGCCCACCGCGAAGAAGGGCAGTCCCTGCTCGAACTCGGAAAGGTTCCGTGCCCGGTCCCAGCGCAGGAACGCCTCGAGTTCGAAGCTCGGGCTGAACCCGGTGTACTGGATGCTAAGAGCGGCGCCCGCCGACGATTGGCTGGGCACGGTGAGCTGCACGATCGGCCCGTTGTTACGCCGCGGCACGATCAGCGTCGCGGCTGGCACGCCGTCCGCCGTGGTGGCCGTGACCAGCTGGCCGTTCACGTTGTACCGGAACGTCTCCGGGATGGGGACGACGTGCTCCAGGCTGCCCTGGAAGACCGTGGACATACCGCTCGGCGAGGATGGGTCGGCGACCACTTTCTCCAGGTAGGTGTCGGTCACGTCCATCGGGTTGGTGGTCGCCCCCCAGGAGATCCAGCGGTTGTGCCCCAGGATGACCCCCGGCACGCCGGCGAAGCCTTCGCCCTCGACGTCCATGTCCGGGGAAGTGAGGCCGATGGGGTAGAACGTCGACGGCGAGCTGAGCGACAGATGCGGGTCATTGGCCAGCAGCGGCCGCCCGTTCACGGTCCGGGTGCCAGCCACCGCCCATTCGTTGGAACCTTGCGTGCCATCGCGGCCCAGCGCGTGGGCGAACATCGGGTCGCCGGAGACCTTCGTGACGTAGTCGCGGGCCAGCCCGGCGGCCTCCCGCACCTGCTGCACTTGCGCGGAGGTCAGCGTGGCGGGCAGTGCCCCGGCGGTGGGCTGGGCTGCTTGCTGGGTTCGCGGCCCGGCGGCCGGGTGGCCGCCGCCCGCGTCCGGGACGGTGGCCGCGTCGCTGAACGGCTGCGACCGCATCACGTCCTGGGTGAACAGGGCGTAGCCGCGCGCTGGCCCCAGTGCGGCGATATAAGCGTCAAGCTGAAGCGTCGGCCCGGTGTCGAGGTCGAAGGACAGCTCGAAGGCGATGGCCTTGCCGACGGTCAGCGAGTCCACCGGGGTCCACGGCTGGAACGTGGTCAGGTGGAGCGCGGCGTACTCCCGGGGGAGCGGGTGATCGGCCACGTATCCGTTGACACCGTCCGCATAGGCGGTCAGCGCGTCCCGCAGATCCGCGGCCGGAGACCCCGGCAGATTCAGCGCCGCCCAGCTGCGTTCCGCCGCGCGGCGCAGGCCGATGGTGCGCGCCTGCACGTCGTCGGGCAGGGCGGCCTTGCCCAGCAGCTCAGCGAGCGTGCCGCTGGGCTCGCGGCGGCTGACGTCCATCTGGAACAGCCGGTCGCGTGCGTGCACCCACCCCTGGAGGAAGAACAGGTCATGGGAGGACGCCGCCTCGATGTGGGTGATCCCGTCGCGGTCCTGGATCAGCCGGGCCGCCGCGTCCAGGCCCGGCATCCGCACCACCGTCGATGACCGCATGCCCGCTGGTATGCCCGTTCCCGTGGCACCGGCCGTGGCTGTCGCCGCCGGTACGACGACAAGGCATCCGACGACGCACGCAGCGGCGGTCAGCATCCCGAGTGCCCTTACGCGCATTTGCATAGCAACCACCATGTCGTGCAGCGAACGCCAGTGATGCGGACACCGTCAGAGTAGACCCGCAACCGCCCGGAAGAGCCCTCAGCGAGACCAATGGCGCCAACCATCTTGCTGGACAGCCCTTGGTCCGATGTGAAGGGTCGCCCGGCCTGCGCAGCCCAGTGCCGTAGGGAGATACCACAGCCGTTCTGAGATGTAGCGTGGAAATTTGATGCTACGTGGAAACAAACCCGCCGTATTTGTACAGTTAATTTCCGTGCAGCACGGAATTTCCGCGCATCCCGTTCGAGACTCATCGGACATTCCGCATTCGAGCTGGCCCGCGCTGATCAGTAGCTGAACGGGAACAGCTGACCCGCGCCGGGACCCAGCGTGTAGGCCGACCGGCTGGCCGGGTTGAGCTGCACGTACCCTCCGAAGTCAAGCAGGAATACGTTGAAGAAGTTGAATTTCTCTATGCGCTGGATTCCGGTTCCGTCTTCGTTCGCGGTGATCACGCTCGACATTGCGTTGTTATTGGACGTCTGCCCGTAGAAGTCGGGGCCTGCTATCTCCTGGACCGCGAATTCGGCATGCGCCTGGTCAACGGCCGGGTGCTCGTATGGGCCGCCGCCAAGAGCCAGGAAGGTGCCGGTGTGGTTGGCGAGATCGTAGATCCCGATCCCGTTGGACCCTAGGCCGGGCGACACGGCCAGGTTGGTCGCCGAGTCCACGGCCAGGCCCATCGCCTGACCCGTCGTGACGGCGGGGAACGACGCCAGGGCATGGCTGGCCAGATCGGCTGTGACGATCGTCGATGGTCCGCTCAGGTTATCGAAGTCGGTGATGGCGACGACCGCCTGGCCGGTCGTCGTGTTCTGGTCGAATCCGCCGGCGAACGGGACACCGAACGAGGCCAGCGCGGGGGAGAGGCTGGTCGGAGCGCTGAACGTGTTGCCCGCGACGTTGCTCGTCATCACCTCGTAGGTAGGTCGGGCGCCGCCCGACCCCGTGATGACCGCGGTGTCGCTGGTGGCCTGATTCGGCGCGGGGCAGACGATCGCGCCGGGGCCGGCGCCCGGCGGCGTCCAGGTCCCAGCAGTCCCCGCAACCCCCGCAGTCCCCGGGGCCCCGGACGCCCCTGCCACGGGGTTGAGGACCTTGAACGTGTCGGACGTCGCGGAGGTGTCCTCGTACACGCCGACATCCCCGGCGAAGATGCCGGGGCAGCCACCGGATGGTGTGCCGTACGTGTCGGACGACGATGCGGTGGTGGACACTATCGCGTTCGAGCGCTGGTCGAACGTCTCGACCGACCCCAGTTCCTTGCCGGCCGCGGTGACCTGGTTGGACGTGAGGAAGCCGTCCGTGCCGTTGGCGTTGATGCCGAAACCGTTCGCCAGGTTGCCGCCGTCGGCCGGCTGCACCCCGTTCATGCTCACCGAACTGACCCCGCTCGCCTCGCCCACCGCGACGTCGCCACGTACGGGGATCACCCTGACCACGTGGTTCATCGTGGGATACAGCCCGAGAGCACCGCTGTTGACGGTGGCGGTGCCATGCGTCGCGGGCAGCCGCACGTAGCTGACCGAGCCGAAGTCGGCTCCGTCGTCGTCCCGCTCGCTGCCGTTTGGGTTGTTGAACGGGTTGTAGTTGTTGAAGGCCGTCGGTCCCGCGGCGCTCACCTCGAGCATCGCGGCATCCGCGCCGCTGACGCCGCTGACGTCGTAGCTCACCTGGAACGAGGCGTGGTACGGAACGGTGAGAGAGTGTCCGGAAGCCGAGCCCTGGTAGGACAGCGTGGGCGGCGCGGGCGGCGCCGACCCCGAAGACGAACCCGCCGCCGTTACCCGGGTGAACGCGAACGCCGTGTAATCGGTGCTGGTCGCGCCGCCCGGAGACGATTGAATTCCGATTCCGTAGATGCCGGCGCCCGGTAGCGCCGGGACGGGGACGTTGATGGTACCGCTCAGCGCGGTCACCGGCGTGCTGTACGCGGTGTGGAAGAACAGCCCGGTCGCGGGATCGACCCGGCCCGGCTCGGAAACCACGAGCACCGGGTTCGTCATGGGGGAGACGCCGCTCAGGTCGTAGCGCACGGGAATGACCGGGCCGTTCGACACTGCCGGCACGATGGGGGCCAGCGTGCTGAGCGAGGTTCCATCGGACGGCCCGAAGGTCAGCGCCACCGTCGCGGTGGCCAGCGTCCGTCCTCCCACACTGGCGGTATAGGAGAGGCTGACCGTGCGGGGCACCGTGGCAACGACCGGCTCTCCCGCGGCGGCCAGCAGTTGCGACGGCTGAAGGCGCGCCCACGGTGTGGTGGCGAGGGTCGTTCCCGGGCCGCCTGCCGCGGTGAGCTGGTACCGGACACCGGACGAGGGCAGGCCCACCCAGTCAGGCGCGATCGTGATCCAGGCGCGCAGCAACCGCCCGGAAAGCGAGATCGCGCCGGGGTCGGTCGCCGTCTGGATCGATCCGGTCAGCGCGCTCAGGTTCTGCCGCTGCTCGACGGCCACCCGGGGGACGGAAGGGACCGGATGGTAGAGGGCGCCGGCCAGCAGCGTGGACACGGCGTTTCCGATGTCGATCTGGGGGCCGACGGTGTTGTCGACGTCGGACTGCGGTACCAGCGGCACCGCGGTGCCGGTCCGCTCGAGGAACTGCCGTACGGCCAGCGGGTTACCCGCCACGTTCCCGTCCGCGGTGAGGCGGGCGACCTGGAGCACGATCGCCGCTGCGGCGGCCACCTCGGGCGCTGAAGCGGACGTGCCACCCGTCCGGTTCACCTGCACGACGTCCGCCGCCTGCCCCATGGCGTGCGAGAAGCCGAGCACGTTGTCACCCGGGGCCGCCACATTGACCCGTGAGCCGTAGGCGCTCGCGAACAGCCGGAAACCGTCGTAGCGGGTGATCGGGAAGGCGTGCTGTGCCACGAGCGCGGCGTTCGCCGGATCCTGCGGCTGCGCGGAGGTGATGTCATCGAGCGTCGTGGCACCGACATCGATGGCGCCGGAGTCGAAGTCCGCCGATGGCGCGCTGGAGAAATCGATGTCGTCCAGGCTGGCCGGCGTGCCCCCGGGTGGCACGGTGTCCGTGGCCGCGCTGCCTCCCGACGGCGGGACGGACGCGTTGGTGGAGGTACGCAGCCCATCACCGCCCGACACGCACACCACGATCTTGTAGTTGTGCACGATCGCGGCGATGACCGCTTCGGTGACCGGGTCGTCCTCCAGGTACCGGGACGAGAACCCGTCGGCGTCGAAGCCGAAGCTCAGCGAGGCGGTGATGACGTCCGGCCGGGGATTCTGGCTGGCGGCGGCGAGCAGGGCCGCGTCGACATCCGTGATCGCTCCCCCAGGGGTGGCCGGGATGACCAGGCGATAGCTGGCGCCGGGCGCGATGCCCAGCAGGTCGGTGAGGCCGGAGCCCAGCGCGTCCGGCCGCTGCAGGTTGTGCGGCAGCGGCGCCATCATCGAGAAGTCGAGGCCCACCTCGGTGAGGGTGGGGTCGTCAGCCCCGCAGGTCTCGCCGGCCGGGTTGAGCTGTCCGGCCTGGCTGGCGGTGTAGGCGGGGATGAGCGGCATCGACGGCCAGTCCAGGTACCGCTGGCCGCCGATCATCTCGGTCGTCGGTCCGTACGTGGTCGCGAAGCTGTGACAGGGGTCGCTGGCGTTGGCCACCGCGCTGGCGTCGTCGAGGGTGCCGAGAGAGACGTTGGTTATCGTCTCTCCCTGACCGGGAAGCTGTCCGTAGCGGTCCTCGATGCTGGTGTATGCCGGGATCTCATCCACGCCCGGCCGGTTGAGCAGGGCCTGCGCGCTGGAGGTCAGCGCATAGTTCTGCGGCACGCCTGTACTGGCCGCGGGCGCCACCACCCGGGAGGCGGGTGCTGGGCCCTCGGGCGCGCCGGCCGGTTCGGGCGGCGTGTAAGAAGTGCTCACGATCCAGTCCGGAGCCGCGTATGCCACGTCCGCGTCGGCCCGCAGCCCGGTCACCGCGGCCGGCACCGACGCCGCGGTCAGATGCAGCACCACCGCCCGTGAGAGGTCAAGCGCCGGGTGCCCGGCGTTGAGCTGCTGCGTGCCAAGACCGGTGAACAGCCGGCTGGCCCTGTCCACACCGAGGCGGGCGAGCACCGTGTTCAGCGCCGGCTTGTCGGTGTAACGCGGTGCGGCACCTGGACCCGGGACCTGCGGCGATGCCGCCACGACAGGTGCCGTCGGCGTCGCGTCGCGGTAGATGACCACGACCTCCTGCGCCGCGAAGGGCGCTGACGGCGGGCGCAGCAGGTCCGCTATGAGCTGGCCTTTGCCGGGCAGGGCCGCCCCATTGGAATCGGAAAGGCTGGTGCCAGCGCTCGGGTTGAGCAGCGGTACCCAGGTGAACTCGACCCGGTTCCCCGTGCTGTCGGACACTTCCGCGAGGCCGTCGGAGTACACCAGCGCATGCCGCCCGTCCGGCAGCCGCAGGTCGGGGTAGCTGACCGTCGCTCGTGCCGCGTTGGGCTGGCCAGGCGGGCGCGGTGCGCTGACCCGCCCGCTGGCGCTGGCGGCGGGACCAGTGAGGGTGACGGCCGCGGTGGCCGTAATGGCGGCGATGAGGATGGCGGCGGCACGAGCCGAGCGCATAAGGCAACAACTCCGGAGCGGACGTGCGACCCAGGAACAACATCCCCCAGATAACAACGTCGCTAGTCCCGCCGCGGACGTCAAGCCCCCTTACCGCTTTAAGACCATCATCCCGAACGACTGTGGTTCCCCGCCCCGGAAACTTCCACGCTCGGCGGCCCAGCCAAAAGTTGATCTTCTGTCCCGATTGTTCATTAAAGTGTGCCAATAAGGCCGCCGACCCATATTCGCCTGCCTACCACCATCCCTACCGGCACGGCGTGGTGCCGACCAGAGGCCAGCTCACCAAGATGCGGCAGTGGTCGCGCGGCCACGCGGCCGCGGCGCTGAATCGGCCTGGGCCTCCGGCCGCGGCGGCGGCCGCATCCGCTGATGACCTGAACTAGGGCGGCGGCATCGACGGGATCGGGGTCACCCCCGGCCACGAGAAGGTGTACCTGGTCCTGTACGGCTCTCAGTGGGGAACTCAGGGCACCGGCGGAAACGGGAAGGTGACCGCCGCTGGTGACTCGGAGGGCGAGGTGCCCTACCTTCAGGAACTGATGAAGGGCCTCGGCACCGGCGAGGAGCTGTGGTCCGGCGTGATGACCCAGTACTGCGATGGCGTGCCGGCCGGCTCCCAGTCCTGCCCGGGCGAGAACAACCAACCAGCTGGGCCAGGAAGCTGTCGCGGCGGCGGCTCACTTCGGCAATACCACCGCGACCGCTAACCGGAACGCGCAGTACGTGATCATGTCGCCTACCGGCAACCAGGACAGCGTGATCGGTATGGCTGTCAGCGTCGCGGTCCGCGCGACGGACTCCGCGGCGGGCGGGACACCGGCGTTTTCCGCCACCGGACTGCCGCCCGGCCTGTCAATGGCACCGAGCGGCCTTGTCTCGGGCACGCCGACGGCCGTCGGCAGTTACACCGTCTCGGTCAACGCCTTCGACCCTGCCAGCGCGCCGGGATCGGCGACCTTCACCTGGGCGATCACGTCGCCGGGTGGCGGCATCGTCAACGGCGGGTTCGAGTCCGGCTCCTTCTTCGGCTGGGTGACCAGCGGTGTGGTCACCTCGATCGTGTCCTCCGGCCAGCACTCCGGCAGCCACGCGGCGCAGGCCGGGTCGTCCACCGACGCAACCTACGGCGACTCCACCCTGACTCAGGACTTCAGCGTCCCGGCGGGCGACGGGAAGCTCTCGTTCTGGTCAACGTGACCTGCGACAGCTTCCCGGACCTCGCGTGGGCGACCGCGACCCTGACCGACAACTCCACCGGAGTCGCGACCACCCCGCTGCAGCCCACCTGCGTGAACGGTTCCGGATGGACGCCGGTGGTCGTTCCCGTCATCGCCGGCGACTCTTACACCCTCACGCTGACCAGCCACGGCGACGGGATCGTCAATGTGTACACGCTGTTCGACGACGTGGCGCTGGCGCCGGCCGGACCCGATCCGGTCGTCAACGGCGGGTTCGAGTCCGGCACGTTCTCCGGCTGGACGGCAAATGGCGCCGCGGCCGGAGGCCCAGGCCAATCCAGCACCGCGGCCGGAGGCCCGGGCCAATCCGGCGCCGCCACGTCGATCGTGTCCTCGGGGCAGCACTCCGGCAGCTACGCGGCTCAGGCCGGGTCGCCCGACGGGAGCAACGGCGGTTCCAGCATCGTCCAGACCTTCACCGCCGCACGGGGAGACAGCGGTCTCGCCCTCTGGTACGACGCGACGTGCGGGAGCTTCAACTTCGGCACCGACGGCGCGACCGCGACGCTGACCGATAACACCGCCGGGACCTCCAGCACGGTGTTCGGCCCGGATTGCCCGATCGGCGAGCAAGGCCGGATACAGGTAAACGCCCCGATCATCGCGGGCCACTCCTACACCTTGACGCTGACGAATACCGACACCAGTAACAGTTCGTACTTCCCGACCTACACCCTGTTCGACGACATCGGCCTCTACTGACCACATCGTGGAACGCGCCCGCGATGCTTTTCCCGATAAGAACCCGGTTGTGACGACACTCCAATGCGCAATGTGGAGTCAATGCGCATTGACCGGCCACGGATCATATATGCTGGCGTGCAGGATCAGGAAATAGGAATGGAGCAGGCAGTGGCTCAGAAGGTAATGACCACCTTCGTCGACGATATCGATGGCAGCGAGGCCGAGGGCACCGTGCGGTTCGGGCTGGATGGTGCGGAGTACGAGATCGACCTGAACGCCAAGCACGCGGATGCGCTGCGGAAGTCGCTGGCACGTTACGTGGACGCGGCCCGTAAGAGCTCGGGATCGCGGCGGCCGGCTCGCCGCGGGCGCCGGGTCAGTGCCAATGGCCTGAACAGCACCGAGGTGCGTGAGTGGGCCAAGTCTCAGGGTATTGACGTTAAAGAACGTGGCCGGATACCAGCCGAGCTGGTGGTCAAGTTCAAGGCGGCCACGGGCGCATAGGTTCCGAACACCGCAAATCGCGCCACGTGCCCAGCGTCCCTCGATAACTTCACCCTGGCCGGCCGCCGAAGTCTACCGGCGGCCGGCCAGACTGTAATTGCGTCGCGCTCACTGGGATGCCGAGCGCGGCAAGGATGACCCTGGGATGCCGGACAGCGGTGAAACGAATTCGCGCTAATTCATCCCGGTCGCTGATGTCGCACGCAGGCCGCGTCGGCACTGTCTCGGATCCTGGTACGTCTCAACCGCATGGTGGTTTCACGCGTACGGCCAATCCCGGTGAATCCACCGCAAGGCGTAAAACCACCGCACAAACCTGCGGGTCCATATCCGGCAAATCTGGATATGGTGATAAGCGGGCGGTGCGCCGCGTGTCATATGCCCGGAAAGTACGCATTTGCCCGGTACTGCCGCCCTGCTGGCTGGCGCGGGCTCTCATTGGTTAAACGGCAAGCTGACTCGCCGCCGGGATAGGCGGCGCTGAAACGGCGGCTGCGCTCTGGTGACCTGGCATGCTGGACGCGTGGAGGATCTGGAGCAAGCCGTGGAACAGGACCCGGCACCGGGCCTGGACCAGGGCGCGGCACGACCGCTGACCTTGGAGACCCGGCTGGCCCGGCTGTGGCAGGCAGCCGACGTCCGCCATATTCCGCTCCGCACGATCGTGGCCGCCGTGGCTGTCGTGGCGGCCACCTACCTGGCCGGCAAGCTCATCTACCGCGTTCGCGACGTGATGCTGCTCGTGGTGGTGGCCGGGTTCATCGCGGTGCTGCTCAATCCGATGGTCGTGTTCCTCCAGCGGCATGTCGTGGCCCGGCGCGGCTGGGCGGTGACGATCGTCGGGCTCTGGGCGCTGCTGGTGTTCATCGGCCTGGCGGTGGCGTTCGGCTATCCGCTGGTCAACGGCATCACCCACCTGGCCGACCGGCTGCCGTCCTATGTGGCGAGCGCCGAAAGCGGCAAGGGCTGGATCGGCCACATCGTGAAGAGATACCACATCGACACGTGGGTGCAGCGCAACGCTCCCAAGCTGATCAGCTATGCCCAGTCGCTGAGCAAACCCGCGCTGTCCGTCGGCAAGGGCGCGGCGTCGCTGATCATCGAGCTGACCACGATCTTCGTCCTGGTGCTGCTCCTGCTGCTCGAGGGCCCGAAGATGCGCAAGGCGCTGCTGAGCCAGCTCGAGCCGGACCGGGCCGTACGGATATCGCGGATCGCCTCGCAGGTGAACCGGGCGGTCACCGGCTACATGCTGGGCAACCTGCTCACCTCGCTGATCGCCGGCGCCGTGGTGTTCACGACGCTGCTGATCCTCGGTGTCCCGTTCCCGTTCCTGTGGGGCCTGTGGGTCGCGCTGGTGGACTTCCTGCCGATGATCGGCGGCGCACTGGCCGGCATCCCCACGGTGCTGTTCGCGGCAGGCCAGTCGGTGACGGCCGGTATCACCACGCTCGTGGTCTTCCTCATCTACACCCAGATCGAGAACCACGTGCTGAATCCGGTCGTGATGAGCAAGACGGTGCGGATCAGTCCGCTGCTGGTGCTGCTCGCCGTCCTGATCGCCGCCTCCCTCGGGAGCCTGGTCGGCGGCCTGTTCGGCGGCTTCGTCGCGGCGCTGCTCGCCATCCCGGCGGCCGGGGCGCTCCAGGTGCTGGTGCGCGAGGCCTGGCGGGCGGACGGCGCCAGCAGCGGTACTACCTCGAACAGCGGCACACCGGGCCCTCCACCCGGCGATCAGGCAGATTAAGCTTTCAAGTCGAGGGAAGGCGACCGACGACGAGAGGTGCCTGCACATGACAGCGTCTTCGGTGGGCAGGATCCCCCCGCGCCCCCCCGTCTCGGTCCTGGGAATCGTGCTGGCCGGCGGCGCCGGTACGCGGCTGTCCCCGCTGACGCACGACCGGGCCAAACCGGCCGTGCCGTTCGGCGGGCTGTACCGGCTCATCGATTTCGCCCTGTCCAACCTGGCCAATGGCGACATCAGGAAGATATGCGTGCTGACCCAGTACAAGAGCCACAGCCTGGACCGGCACATATCCACCACCTGGCGGATGAGTTCCCTGCTCGGCAACTACGTGACCCCGGTGCCGGCGCAGCAGCGCCTCGGCCCGTACTGGTACACCGGGTCCGCGGACGCGATCTATCAGTCCATGAACCTGATCAATGACGAGAACCCCGATATGGTCATCGTGATCGGCGCGGACCACGTGTACCGGATGGACCCGCGGCAGATGGTGGAGCACCACCTCAGGCACGGGGCCGGCGTGACGATCGCGGCGATACCGGTGCCCAAGGATGAGGCCAGCGCGTTCGGCATCGTCAAGGTCGGCCCGGACAGCCGGACGGTCACCGAGTTCCTGGAGAAGCCCGCTGACCCGCCCAGCATGCCCGGCGATCCGCACAAGTGCTACGCGTCGATGGGCAACTATGTCTTCGACACCAACGTACTGGTGGACGCACTGCGCAAGGACGCGGACGACGATGACAGCCGCCACGACATGGGCGGCAACATCATTCCCATGCTGGTGCGCGACGGCGTCGCGCAAGCCTATGACTTCAGCACCAACAAGGTTCCCGGCGCGCTACCCGAAGATGAGGCGTACTGGCGCGACGTCGGCTCGCTGGACGCCTATTTCGACGCTCACATGGACCTGTGCGCGGTACAGCCGCTGTTCACGTTGTACAACGACCACTGGCCGATCCTCACCCACGTGCCGTCCCTGCCGCCGGCCAAGTTCGTGCACGACGACGGCGGGGGACGGGTCGGCCACGCGATCTGCAGCCTGGTCAGCAACGGCGTGATCATCTCCGGCGGCCTGGCCCGGTCGTCGGTGCTGTCTCCCGGGGTGCGGATCAACTCGTGGGCGCAGGTGGAACGCTCGGTCATCATGCACAACACCACCATCGGCCGCCACGCGGTGGTGAAGGACGCGATCATCGACAAGAACGTGGTCGTGCCCGAAGGCGCGGTCGTCGGCGTCGACAAGGAACACGACCGCAAGCGCGGCTTCGTCGTGTCCAGGGGCGGCATCACCGTGGTGGGCAAGGGCCAGGAGGTCACGAAGTGACCGTCCGGGTGGCGCTGCTCACCCGTGAATACCCGCCCGACGTCTATGGCGGCGCCGGCGTACACGTCACCTACCTGGCCCGGGAACTCGCCAAGCTCGTCGACCTCACCGTGCACTGCGAAGGCGAGCCCCGGCCCGGCGCCGTGGCCGGAGGCCCAGGCCAATCCAGCACCGTGGCCGGAGGCCCAGGCCAATCCAGCACCGTGGCCGGAGGCCCAGGCCAATCCAGCACCGTGGCCGGAGGCCCAGGCCAATCCAGCACCGTGGCCCACCAGCCCTGGGACAAGCTGACCGACACCGCGCTGCGCACGGTCTCCATGGACCTGTCCATGGCCGAAGCGGTCAGCGCCGAGCTGGTTCACTCGCACACCTGGTACGCGAACCTGGCCGGCCATCTCGCCGCCCTGCGGGGCGGCATCCCGCACGTCATGACCATGCACTCACTGGAGCCGCTCCGCCCGTGGAAGGCCGAGCAGCTCGGCGGGGGATACGCGATCTCTTCGTGGTGCGAGAAGGTGGCGGTCAGCTCGGCGGCCGCCGTGATCGCGGTCTCGGACGCGATGCGCGCTGACCTCATGACCGCTTACCCCGATATTCCCGGCGAACGGATCTCGGTTATCCGCAATGGGATCGACACCGCGGAGTACGTGGCGGACCCGGCGACGGATGTGCTGCTGGATTACGGCATCGACCTCGCCCGGCCATACGTGATCTTCGTCGGCCGCATCACCCGGCAGAAGGGCCTGCCCGTGCTGCTCCGGGCCGCGGCGACGCTGGACCCCGCCGCGCAGCTGGTGATCTGCGCCGGCCAGCCCGACACTCCCGAGCTGCTCGCCGAGGTCACCGAGCTGGTGAACGGCCTGCGCGAGACCCGGTCCGGGGTCATGTGGCTGCCCCGCATGCTGGCCCAGCGCGAGGTCATCCAGTTGCTGACGCACGCGACGGTGTTCGCCTGCCCGTCGCTGTACGAGCCGCTGGGGATCGTCAACCTGGAGGCGATGGGCTGCGGAACCGCGGTGGTCGCCTCCCGCACCGGCGGCATCCCCGAGGTGGTGGCGGACGGCGTCACCGGCCTGCTGGTCCCGCCAGATGACGAGAGCGCGCTGGCCGCGGCGCTGAACGAGCTGATCCGCGACCCGGCGCGCGCCACCGCGATGGGCCAGGCCGGCCGCGAGCGCGCGGTGGCCGAGTTCGCCTGGTCCGCCGTAGCCGCCCAGACCGCCGCCCTCTACACCAAGGTCCTAACCCCCCACTAGCCCCGCCCCAATTCCCGCACCCCGCTCCCCGCACACCCCGTCCCGTTCCCCACCCCTCGTGTGCTCCCTCCCGCACACCGCCATCTCCACCCCCGTTTCTAGCCCCCGTACAGCACCGCGTCCTTCTGTATTCACCCGCCCCCGGCGTAGCGCCGCTCTCTCTGTACTCATCCGCCCCCTGCAGCGCCGCGTCCCTTCTCTTTGCTCGCCCCGTACAGCACCGCGTTCGCTTCCGTGTGCTCGCGCCCGTGCAGCGCCGTCGTCCCGGCTGGAGGCACATATCTGACATTTCAGGAGATGTGGAGGCGGATAGCGGAAGTTTGGGGTTCTGCGGAGGAAAGGCGCCAGCGTGCCCGGGCTAGACATGCGCCGGTTTTGCCGGGTATGCCCGATTGTGGGCGTCGATTGCGGTGTACAAGCTGGAATAAAAGAGCCGCACGGAAGAAGGGGCGCCGCTTTTCGGCACCTTTTTCTCCAGGGGCTCCAAACTTCCACGTGACGGCCGGACCGCATGCCCGGTATATGGCGATATGCGTAGTTCGCGGCAGCTATTCAGGTAGCGTCAGCGACCCAAATTTGGTTCCTTGTTCGGATGAATGTGGCAGCCACCCGGTTACAACCGGGTGGCTGCCACATTCATCCGGGCGCGCCCTGATGCAGGCGAGACGAGAGTGGCGAGATGTCTACCTGGGCTCCGTGCGCCCGGACCTGCCGGGCTGATACAAGCCCATGACGCTTGGTGAATAGCCACAGTTCGCGACTGTCAGTAACTCCGGCGAAGACGGCATGTCCGGCATGTTGTAAAGGGGCGTTATGTCGGGAGCGGCCACAAATCGGTGCCGGAGCTTCCGCGAGGGCGGGGGCTTCCGTGAGCGCCGGGCTTCCGTGAGCGCCGGGTTTCGTGGGGGCGGGGGCTTCCGTGAGCGCCCGGTTTCGTGCGGGCGGGGCTCTTATCCGTGGGCGCCGGGCTTTCGTGGGGGCGGGGGCTTTCGTGGGGGCGGGGGCTTCCGTGGGCGCGGGGCTTTTGTGGGGGCGGGGCTTCCGTGGGGCGGCTGGTGGTGCTTTATGCAAAGGTGATCAATTCGCAGTAAACCGAGTGCGGTGTTCTGAGAGTCTCTCTGGACAGATGGGGGACGGATCTACTTGCGGAGGCAACTGATAATGCGAAGGCATGCCGCGGTAGCGGCGCTTGGTAGCGGCTTGCTCGCGGCGGGCGCGTTCGCCGCCCTCACCGTCCTGGCTGGCCCGGCCGCGGCCGGCGTCGCCAGCAGTTGCAACGGCACCGGGACGCCGGTCTCTTGCACGGTCGCGGTGGACATCACCTCGCCGCAGTCGATCGAGCTGAACGCCAGTTCCGGTCCGAGCAACCTCAGCGTGAACCTGCAGTGGAAGGCCGATTGCACGCTTGCCGGACAGACGGATACCACGTCGGGCGGCACCACGGCCAGCACGCCGGCGTGGGCACCGCTGACTCTTGGCTTCAGCAACCCGGACTCGTGCAACGTTACGGCGACGGCGACGCTGACGGGAACGAGTTCCGGTACGACCGCGCCCACCCTCTCCTTGAACGTCGACTACAACCCGCAGCCCGGCGCGAGCACCAGTCCCAGCGCCTCGGCGTCCGCCTCCGCGAGTTCCTCACCGTCGCCCAGCTATCGCCTGGTGCGCGGATTCGACGGCAAGTGCGTCGACGACGCGGGCAACAGTTCCTCGTTGCGGGCCAAGATGCAGATCTGGAATTGCAACAGCAGCGACCAGGCCGAAGGCATCACGTACAGCGGCGCCGAACTGAAGCACAACAACATGTGCCTCAACGCCAAAGGCAACGGCAAGAGCGGCAGCAAGGTCATCCTGTGGAAGTGCACTGGCTCGGCCAACGAGATCTGGGTGCACAGATCCAACGGCGAGTACGTGGAGAAGGCCAACGGTTACAAGGTCTGCCTGGATGACCCTGGTTACTCGACCAGGAACGGTACCCAGCTCATGGTCTACACCTGCAACAATGGCCCCAATCAGCACTGGAGCCTCCCATAGCGGCTAGTTACGCGCTGGCATCGCATCGACACTGATTGGTGTTACTTGCTGGCGGTGGTGTCCTAAATTGGAGTCATGCAGGACTCTGCGGCAGATACGTTAATTGCCGCGAAGATGCTCGCGGGCCATCTCGATGGCCGGGCGGAAATGTACGATCGCCATGCCGCTGAGCTGTACGAATACTGCGTGACAATGCTGCAGCATGGTGAGCGCGCCCGCAGCGCGCTCACCACCGCCTTGATGATCGCTACGGGCCGGCTTGCGGAACTGCCCGACCGGGGCCGGCTGCGTCCCTGGCTGTTCGCCCTGGCGCGTGACGAGTGCCGTCGCCGCGCACGATCCGGCCGGGCGGCCGCCCGCCCCGGACCGCGCGGCGCCGTGGCCGGAGGCCCAGGCCGATTCAGCGCCGTGGCCGGAGGCCCAGGCCGATTCAGCGCCGTGGCCGGAGGCCCAGGCCGAGTCAGCACCGACGAGGCGGATCTGTTCTCCGCGGCGCTCGCCACGCTCGGCTGGGAAGACCGTGAGGTCATCGCGCTGTGCTTGCGGCACCACCTGGTGGGTGAGGACCTCGCCGACGTGCTGGGGATGCCGGACGCCCGGGTGCGGGCGATGGTCACCGACGCGCGGGTGCGACTGCAGCGGGCCGTGGGCGCGCTGTTCGTCATCCGCACCGCCCGCGCGGACTGCCCGGGGCTCGCCAGGATGCTCAAGGGCTGGGACGGGCACCTGGGCGAGCCGGTCATCCGGCGGGTACGTGGCCACATCCGGTCGTGCGTCCGCTGCCGGGCACGCGAGCTGCGCGAACTGCCGTCCTGGGAGGTGCTCGCGGCGAGGTCAGATCCGGCCGAGCCGGGCCTGCTCAGCGGCATCCGGCCGTACGTGCTGGAGTCGCTCGCGGTGGGCAGCGCCCCGCCAGGCGACCTGATCGCCGACCTTCTCCGGCACCGCACGGGGCTGTTCAGCACCGGCGGGTTCCCGGACAGGGGTAACAGGGCAGCGCCGCGCGGGTGGCCGCTACGCGAGCCGGGCCGGCGGCTGCCCGTGCAGGTCGCTGGGGTGGCGGCGGGTGTGGCCGCCGCCGGTGCCATGATCGTGCTGTTCGCCGGGATGCCGGCCGGAGGCCCAGGCCAATCCAGCACTGCGGCCGGAGGCCCAGGCCGATCCAGCACTGCGGCCGGAGGCCCAGGCCGATCCAGTGCCGCGTCGGTGGCGTCGGCTCCTGGCGGTGCGGCGGCAGCGGGCTCGCCGGAGTTCAGATGGCTCGGCTCGGTCATCCGGCTGGCCGCCCGCTAGCGACGGCTGGCGACGGGGGGGGAGACTGAAGGCATGACAACGCATCAGCATGAGGAAGACCCAGCATGCGCGGTCGCGCATGGCGCGCATGAGCACATCTCGGGGGAGCGGACGCTGGCCGCGGTGTTCGCCTCGCCCGTGGCGGGTTACCTGTTGCGCTACGGCGCGGACCTCGGATACCGCGGGATCCTGATCGAGCCGGACGAGGCACGGTCGGCCGCCGCTTCGGTGCTGGGAGTCGGCGTGCTCCGCGAGATGCCGGAGGATCTTGACGACCTGGCCGATGTCGTGGTCACCGATCACCATCGTGGCGAGCTCGGGGTGATGCTCCGCGACGCCCTGGCCACCAAGGCCAGGTGGATCGGGCTGATGGGCAATCCGCGGCATGTAGGGCCCCACGTCGAGGCGCTCACCGGACTCGGCGTCACTCCGGACGAGATAGCGCGGGTGCACCGGCCCATCGGACTCAACATCGGCTCCCGTACACCGCCCGAGATCGCCATCGCCACGCTGGCCGGCCTGCTCGCGGACCGGAACGGACGATCCGGTGGTTTCGAGTTCTGATCTGGTAACGATATGTCGACTAAAGATCGATTCGTGAGGCAATCCGGGTTAACGTACTCGGCGGGTGGGGGCCTGTGCCGAGGTTCGCCGGCTCATGGGGATGGTGTGCGCAAACGAGTCGTAGGGGGGAGAGCAGAGGATGCCTAGCTAGTAAGTAGGATTAATCGGAAATTCTCCCGGCCACAGACGACCCAAACGTGACGACCCGAACGTGACGATACAGAGGCTACCCATGCGCATGAGACGTCCGGCTGCCGCGCTGGCGGCGGCACTCACCCTGACCCTGGCCGCCGCGGCCTGCAGCAGCAGCGGCGGTAAGGGCAACGGCTCGGGTCCCGCCTCGGGCACCCCGCAACGCGGGGGCACGGTGACCCAGGCCTGGATCGGCGCGACGCCGAACTTCATCTTCCCGTACGCCCCCGCGACGAACACCGACGGGTACAACACGAACCTGTCCCAGCCGATGTGGCCGCCGCTGGCCTTTGCCGGCGACGGCGCCCAGTCGGCCGTCAATCCGCAGGAGTCGCTGTACAGTTCGCTGACCTTCAGCAACGGCAACAAGACCGTCACGATGGTGCTGAAGGACTGGAAGTGGTCGGACGACGCCCCGATCACCAGCCGGGACTTCACGTTCGTCTACAACCTGCTGAAGGCCAACTACCAGAACTGGATCAACTACATCCCCGGCACGTTCCCCAGCGATGTGACCAGCGTGTCCACTCCCGACACGCACACCGCGGTGATGACCTTGAACCAGCCGACCAGCCCGGAATTCTTCGCCAGCGTGCTCAACAACGTCCAGCTCATGCCGCAGCACGCCTGGGACAAGGAATCCGTGGGTGGTCCGATCGGAAACTACGACCAGACCGCGGGCGGGGCCAAGGCGGTGTACGACTTCCTGCAGAAGGAAGGCAGCCAGATCAGCACGTTCACCACCAACCCGCTGTGGAAGGTGGTCGACGGCCCGTGGAAGCTGTCCGATTTCAACAGCGACGGATCGCTCTACGGTTACGTGCCGAACAAGAACTACTCGGGCTCAGCAAAGCCGTACCTGGCCAAGGTCGAGAACCAGTCGTTCACCACCGACACCTCCGAGCTGGACGCGCTGCGATCCGGCGGTTCCGTCCAGGTGGCGCCGCTGCCGCTCAACGACGTCGCACAGGCCGGCCAGCTCAGGGCCCAGGGCTACTCGACCGTGCCGTTGCCGGTCCCAGGCGTCGCCGGGATGGAGCCGAACTTCTACAACGCCCAGGTCGGCGCCGTTTTCCGGCAGCTCTACATCCGGCAGGCCATGGAGGACCTGATCAACCGCCAGCAGATCGTGCAGAAGGTCTACAACGGCTACGCCGACCCGGGAAACGGGCCGGTCCCCGTGCTCGCGTTCCCCAACTGGACCTCTCCGCTGGAGAAGTCCGGTGGTCCGTACCCCTACTCGCCGTCCTCGGCCATTTCGCTGCTGAAGGCGCACGGCTGGAAGGTGGTGCCGGGCGGGGTGTCCACCTGTCAGAGTCCCGGCGCCGGGCCATCTCAGTGCGGGGCGGGTATCGCGGCCGGGCAGCAGCTCCAGTTCCAGCTCGCCTACTCGTCGGGCCGGGCGACGACCGATGAGCAGAACGCGGCCATCCAGTCCTCGGAGGAGCAGGCCGGCATCAAGCTCAACCTGAAGCCGACGCCGTTCAACACGCTGGCCGGCACCACCGGGGTGTGCACCGCGAAAAGCCACTCCCAGAACTGCGGCTGGCAGATCGTCGAGTTCGGCTACAACCCGTACCTGCTGTACCCGGCCGACACCGGGAACTTCGCCACCGGCGGACCCAGCAACCTCGGCGGCTACTCCGATCCGCAGGCGGACAGCCTGATCAACGCCACCCTCCAGGGCTCGAGCACCCAGACCTTCTTCTCCTACGAGGACTACGTCGCCAGGCAGCTTCCGTGGCTGTGGCTGCCCCTGCGAGAAAACCTCGTGGTGTACAAGAGCAGCCTGGGCGGATTCGCGCCGACCAACCCGTTCTCCGAGGACCTGGACTTCGAGGTCTGGCATTTCAACAAGTGACTCTGCTAGTTCCGGGGGGGACGACCCCCCCGCGCCCCCCCGAGGCTGCGCCATGACCGCGTATCTCATCCGGCGGGCCGGGCAGGCCATCGCCGTCGTGATCGGCGTCTTGATCCTGACGTTCATCTTGATCCACATGGAGCCCGGCAGCGTGGCCCGGTCCATCCTGGGGATCCGGGCCACGAGCGACCGTATCGCGATCTTCAACGCGACCTACGGGCTGAACCAGCCGCTGTACCGGCAGTTCGGCAGCTACCTGAGCCAGATACTGCACGGCAACCTCGGCACCTCGTATTACCTGTCGCAACCGGTGTCGACGCTGTTCGCGCAGCGGCTGCCGCGGGACCTGTTCCTGCTGGGATCGTCCACGGTGCTCGCCGTGGCGATCTCGCTGCCGATGGGCATCTACCAGGGGGTGCGCCGCGGCGGGCTAGGCGACAACGTGCTGGGCGCGGTGTCGTTCACGCTGTACTGCATGCCGGCGTTCTGGTTCGCGGTCATGCTCGTCGCGATTTTCGCCGTGCAGACGCATGTCTTCCTGCCCGAGGCGCCGGCCGGCACCTCGATCGGCGACATGCTGGCCCAGCCGCGGGCCCTGGCGCTGCCGCTGCTGACACTGACGCTGATCCAGGTGGCGGGCTTCAGCCGGTACATGCGCTCGTCGGTGATCGACACGCTGGCGCAGGACTTCCTGCGCGTGGTGCGGGCCAAGGGCCTGCCCGAGCGGCTGGTGCTGTTCCGGCACGTGCTGCGCAACTCGATCCTGCCCATCGTGACCGTCGTGGGCCTGTCGCTGCCCGGCCTGGTCACCGGCGCGATCGTGGTGGAAGACGTGTTCAACTACCAGGGGATGGGCCTGCTGTTCTACGACGCCGCCACCCACCACGACTTTCCGATCCTGCTGGGCTCGACGCTGATCGTCGGCGTGGCCACGGTCGCCGGCAACCTCGCCGCCGACATCGCGTACGGGATGCTGGATCCAAGGGTGCGGTATGTCCGCAACTGAGCTCGGACCGATCCCGTCCAGCGTCCTGGACGGCGGTCAGATCGCGGAGCGCGGGTCCGGACGGCTGATCCTGCGCGCCTTCGCCCGGAACTGGCAGGCCAGGGCGGGCATCGGTGTCGTCGTGCTGCTCGCGGCGTTCTGCTTCCTCGGGCCGGTGTTCTACCGGACCAACCAGGTCACGGTGAACCTGAACCTGAAGGATCTCGCGCCGGGCGGCGGGAACCCGCTCGGCACCGACGACGAGGGCTACGACGTGCTCGGGCGGCTCATGGTCGGCGGTCAGTCATCGCTCGAACTCGGCTTCGCGGTGGCGATCGCCACCACGCTGGTCGGCACCATCTACGGGGCGGTGGCCGGAATCGCGGGCGGCATCATCGACGGGATCATGATGCGGGTCGTGGACACGCTGCTGGCGATCCCGTGGCTGGTGCTGCTGCTGATCATGGTGAACATCTTCCCGCCGAGCCTGGTGACGATCATCGCGCTGCTGACGCTGCTGTCCTGGCTCGGTGTGGCGCGCCTGGTGCGCGGCGAGGTGATCTCGCTGCGGACCCGGGACTTCGTCCTGGCCGCGCGCACGATGGGCGCCACCACGAGCCGGATCATGTGGCGGCACATGGTCCCGAACGCCATCGGCGTGATCATCGTCAACGCGACGTTCAGCATCGCCGACGCCATCCTCGCGCTGTCCACGCTCAGCTTCCTCGGCCTCGGCCTGCCCCCGCCCCACGCCGACTGGGGCACAATGCTCACCAACGGGCTGAACGACCTGTTCAACGGCTACTGGTGGCTGGTCTACCCGCCGGCCGTGATCCTGATCATCACGATCATCGCGTTCAGCCTCATCGGTGACGCGGTGCGTGACTCCCTGGATGTGCGCCTCCAGCGGAGGTAGCCTCCGGTTGGTCTATGCTCTACCTATGCGCGTTAAGCGCTTTATCGGGGAACTCCTTCGGGGGTCCGGGGATCGCCTCCCGGGTGAGGGTGAGCACGGTGCGTTTGCCCGCCACCGCGGCCTTATCGTCCTTTCGGCGGGCGGCGCGACGGCCGAGACCGCCCTGCTCTGGCTGGTGGCGCCCGGGGCCCGTGCGCTGGGGCCGCAGGTCACCGCCCTGCCGCCGCTGGCGGCTTACCACGATCTCCGCTGGCTGTTCCTGTTCAGCGGGTCGTGGCCGGCCTTCGGGGCGGTGCTGGTGGGTGCGCTGATCGCCCGATCGGCTATCGACGCGGCGCTGGTCATGCTCGCCTGGCCCCACACCGAGCTGGACGCGGCCATCAGGCCGCGCTTTGTCACCGCGTTCTGGTCCTGCGCGCTGCTCACGCTGCTGGTGTGGATGGTGCTGTCGCCGGTGGTCACGCTGATGTTCGGCGCGGCGCTGGTGCCGTTTTCCTGGCCGTTCCTGGGGGCGGCCCCCATCCTGCTGGGCAGCGTGCTGGCACTCAGCCACGGCGGGATCGGATCGGCCTGGTGGGGCCGGCTGCCGGCGGTGAGCACCATCGCATGGCTGCTCACCGGGTTCATCGCCATGTCCGTCGTGGGGGCGGTCATGCCGCGCGTGAACGCGGCCGAATACCTCGGCGTGGCCGCGCTGGCCGGGCTGCTCAGCGCCCGCGCCTGGTACGGAGTGACGCTGTCGGCGGTCCGCCAGGCCCGGGCCGAGCCGCCCGCGTGGTACTGGCGGGCCGCGTTGTGGCAGGTGAAGCGGGCCTTGCGGCAGCGCATCAGCTGGCTGCCGGTCGCGCCGGTGGCCGCGGTCCTGGTGGTAGGCCTGGTGGTCACGATGGCGCGGCTGGCGTTCACCGGGACCGTTCATCTGACGCCCCCGGCCGGTCACGTCGCAGAAGGTGTCGTTCCCGGTGTCGGCACGGCCCCGGCTGTCCAGGCGGAACCGGTCACAGGTCAGCCGGCGCACGGATCCCTGCTGGTGGTGGCCGGATGGGGATCCCACTGCTGCAATGACGCGAACGCGCTGCGGGCCGCGGAACCCGGGATGACGGTCCGGCAGTTCTCCTACCTCGGGCTGACCGCCGCCGGACAGCCGATCCGGTACCACCTGGCCGCCGACCTGCCGATCCAGGTACTCGGCGACCGGATGGCGGCGCAGGTCGAGTGGCTGTACGCGTACACGCACACCCCGGTCAGCATCGTGGCGGAAAGCGAAGGCACCCTGGGGTTGTACGCGATGGCCGCGCGGCATCCTGGGCTGCCGATAGCGTCGGTGGTGCTGCTCAGCCCGATCGTGGAGCCCGGCCAGGTGGGCCGGGCCGGCGTGCCGGGCGAGGCGCTGATCACGCTGAACGACCTCATCGGCAAGATGTCGCCGTATGGCGGTTCGGGAGCGGAGGAACTGATCGACTCGGTCAGCCAGTTCGGCGCGAGCTATTTCGCCGACATGACACGTAAGCACGTCTTCCGCTGGCTGACCGTGATCCCGCTGGCCGACGCGGTCACCCTGCCGTCGTGCCCGTATCCGTCGAACGTGGTCGTCGTCCAGGCCCTGCACGGCGGGCTCCTCGGCGACCCTCCGGTACTCCAGATGGTCGAGGAATTCCTTGCCGGTGACACGAACGTGCGGTCGGATCAGCGGCTGCGTACCGCCGCCCAGGTGATAGCGGCCGCCGCGGCCGCGTGGCGGATACCGGACCTGCACCCCGCCTGCCCCGGCGGGTGATATGGTTCCCTCATGACGCGCGTACAGCAGTGGTGGCGCCGCCGGTAGGCGGCTTGCTGAGATGCGTCCCTGACTAAGCGACCGCCCCCCGGACGGCGGTCGCTTTCTCGTTGCCCGCCCCGGGGCAGAACCCTGAGGGGCGAGAATGGAAATCACCCGCACCGAGGCCCCGTTCGACCCGTCCGAGCTGGAACGGATCGCCGAGCAGGTGAACCGCCGGCGTGGCGGCGTGCTCAGCTCCGGCATGGAGTATCCGGGACGGTACAGCCGCTGGCACATGGCATACGTCGACCCGGCTATCGAGATCGTGGCCACCGGGCGGCGGCTCACCGTGCGGGCGCTGAACGAGCGGGGGCAGGTGATCCTGCCGGTGGTCCGGGCCGCGATGCTGAAAGCGGGCGAAGCGGTCGACGACCTCACCGTTATCATTCCCGAGCCCGACGGAGATTTCCCGGAGGAGGAACGGACCCGGCGGCCCACCGTGTTCAGCGCGCTGCGAGAGGTCATCGCCGCGTTCAGCTACGACGACCCGCATCTGGGGCTGTACGGGGCGTTCGGCTACGATCTCGCGTTCCAGTTCGAGCCGGTACGGCAGCGGCTGGAACGGCCGGCCGGGCAGCGAGACCTCGTGCTGCACCTGCCGGACCGGATCTGGGTGCTGGACCGCAAGCGCGAGGAGGCGACCCGGTTCTCCTACGAGTTCGAGGTGGACGGGGTCTCGACCGCCGGGCTGAAGCGGGAGACGGAGGAGGAACCACCGCCCGTTCGTGATAAGGAACTTCCTGAGCAGCCGCGGCCGGGTGGCTACGCGCGGGTTGTCGAGGAGGCGCGAGAGCGGTTCGCGTGCGGCGACCTGTTCGAAGTGGTGCCCAGCCACGTGTTCTACGGGCGGTGCGGATCGCCGGCCGCGTTCTACGAGCTACTGCGGCACCGCAACCCCGCGCCCTATGAGTTCCTGTTCAACCTCGGAGCGGGGGAGTACCTGGTCGGCGCGTCGCCGGAGATGTACGTGCGGGTGACGGGCGAGCGGGTGGAGACCTGCCCGATCGCGGGCACGATCGCCCGGGGCGAGGGGCCGCTGGAGGACGCGGTGAACATCGCCACGCTGCTCGGGTCGGCCAAGGAGGAATCGGAACTGACGATGTGCACCGATGTGGACCGCAACGACAAGGCACGGGTCTGCGTGCCGGGATCGGTGCAGGTGATCGGGCGGCGGCAGATCGAGATGTACAGCCGCCTCATCCACACCGTGGACCACATCGAAGGGCGGCTGCGCACCGGCTTCGACGCGCTGGACGCGTTCCTCACCCACATGTGGGCGGTTACCGTCACCGGAGCGCCGAAGACATGGGCGATGCAGTTCATCGAGGACCACGAGGACATGCCGCGCCGCTGGTACGGGGGAGCGGTCGGCAAGATCGGGTTCGACGGGTCGATGAACACCGGGCTGACGTTGCGGACGGCGCACATCGTGGACGGCATAGCCGCGGTGCGAGCCGGGGCGACGCTGCTGTACGACTCTGTGCCGGCGGCTGAGGAGGAAGAGACCCGGGTCAAGGCCCGCGCTTTGCTGGAAACCCTTCATGAAAACGAACGTTCTGTGGTTCCCGGCCAGGTAACGCTGAACGCTGCGCGGGGCGGGCCCGGCGCTGGGCGCCGGGTCCTGCTGGTCGACCATCAGGACTCGTTCGTGCACACGCTGGGCGACTACTTCCGGCAGGAGGGCGCGTCGGTTACGACGCTGCGGTCCGGGTTCGCGCCCGGACTGCTCGACGAGTACGCGCCGGATCTCGTGGTGCTGTCGCCGGGGCCGGGTGAGCCGTCGGATTTCGGCTGTGCCGCGCTGCTCGATGAGGTGTACGGGCGTGGTCTGCCGGTGTTCGGGGTGTGCCTGGGGTTGCAGGCCATGGTCGAGCACGCCGGCGGGACGCTGTCGGTGCTGCCCGAACCCGCGCACGGCAAGCCGGGACGGGTGCTGGTGTCCGGGGGTTCGCTGCTGGCCGGGCTCGGGTCCGAGTTCACGGCCGGGCGGTACCACAGCCTGTACGCGCCGTCGGAGCAGGTCGGGGGCGGGTTCTCGGTGACGGCTGCGACCGCGGACGGGGTCGTGATGGCGATCGAGGACCCGGCGGCGGACCGGTGGGCGGTGCAGTTCCACCCCGAGTCGATCCTCACCGCGTCCGGGCGGACCGGGCACCGGATCATCGCGAACGTGCTGTCCCTGTGCCGGGCCCGATCGCTCGCTGGATGACGGTGGCGAGCACCCGCTGCCCTTCGGCGGACGGGTGCTCGTCGCACCCGCCGGACGGGAGCCTGATGAGCAGGCCGGCCGCGCACGAGTCGCCTCTGTTCCTTGCCGCCGCCTTGCGGAAGGCGGCGAAGCCGTCGGCCAGCCGGGCCTGGTACCGCGCGGCGGGGCCGGCCAGCGCCGCGTTGAGCGCCTCGGTCTGGGTGACGGATGGCCCGGCACCGTAGTCAAGCGCGTAGTAGGTGAGCACCACGATGACGTGCCGGTAGTGCGCCTGGTTCCGCAGGGCGTTCAGTATCGTGTCCAGGTTCCCGGTCACGCCTGCCAGTGCCTGGCCGAAGTCGGCGCCGGTGCAGTTGTCGGCGGTGATGTCCTGGCATCTGAACATGTCGTTGGCGCCGATGTCGATCGTGACCAGCTCGGTTCGCGGGTGCTGTTCCAGATACCGCACGGCGTAACTCAGCTGCGAGCCCTGGTAGGACACGTGCAGCGGGAAGGCGTCGCGGTAGCCCGGGCTGCCGTTGGCGCTGGTCGAGCGCCTTGGCGAGGTCCTCCGGGTAGCCGGTGAAGTTCGCCGGGTTCAGGTAGTCCTCGGCCGGGGTCACCGACTCGGGCCGGGAGCCGAAGGCCACCGAATCGCCGAGTGCCAGATAGCCGGGTCCGTTGGGATCCGGGACCGTTGTCGTCGCGGTCGGTGCGGGTGCAGGTGCGGACGCGGCCGGGTGAGTGCTCGCGGTGGCCGGCAGGCCGAGGATTGCCGCGCAGATCGCGCCGGCCAGCGTCACCGCGGCAGCGCTGGTCACGAGCCGGACGATGGCGGACCGGCTGAACGCACGGGGGCGGGCCAGTGTTACGGCGGCGGCCAGCAGGAGCCCGGCTATTACCGACAGCCACGCGGTTTCCGTCCACTGGAACGGCCAGAACCGCGAATCCGGCTGATAGCTGACGACCAGGCGGGCGTCGTGCCGCAGGACCCAGCGGACCAGTGCCGCCGGCTGGAGGCTGGAGATGGCGTGCTCGATCTGAGCCCTCGGGATCACCGTCCCGCCGGTGCCTATCCACCAGGTGCCGGTGGGAACGCTGCGCGGCGGCAGGGTAAGCGAGGTCTGGCCCAGGCCGGCGGTGACCGGGACCGGCGGGCGGTAGTACCGGTAACGCAGCACGATCGTGGCCGGTACGGCCAGTCCGGCGTAGGCGGCCAGGGTGGTGGCGACGGCGACGACCACCCGGCGCAGCACCGAGCCGGCCAGCACCGCGATGGCGAACGCCAGCAGCGTCCAGGTGGCGAACGCCGGCCCCTGCGTCCCGAAGTACTGCGGGTTCAGCCGCGCGTAACCCAGCGCGTACAGCGGGGAGAACCACCAGCCGGCCAGCGCGGCTGCGGCGGCACTGCCCAGCAGCAGGGCCGTCGCTATGACCGTGACGCGGGCCGCCAGCAGCCGCGGCCCGCCGCAGCCCTGGGTCCAGGCGAACCGGAAGGTGCCGCGTTCGAAGTCCCGTGCCACCACCGCGGCGCCCGCGAACGCGCCGGTGCTCACCGGGACGAGCAGGACCAGTATCGGGACCAGGCCGATCCAGGTGCCGAAGATGCGGTTGAACTGGGCCAGGCTCGCGGCGCACGGCGGGTTGAGGTTCCGTTGCTGACAGCCGCCCAGGCCGAGCTGGTGGATCTGGCCGCGCATGGCCAGCCCGTTGAGCAGCAACGCCACAGCGGCGGACGCGAACAGGGCCGCGCAGCCGAGTAGGGCGGTGCGATGCTGCCGGACAGCTTCCCGGTCCTGCGGCGCAGCGGGATCCCCAGGTCAGCGAGACGCTGTTCGGCGCGCCGCTGGTCCCAGCGCCGGTTGAGGTAGCGGGTCATACGCAGCATGTCGGCAACCGACACGTTCGGGTACAACGGGGCGTCCTGCGCGACGAACGCGATATCGTCGCGGGCCGCCGCCGAGCCCGCCGGCTCGGTGCCCAGGACGGTGACCCGGCCGGTGGTGGGAGCGATGAGCCCCACGGTGATGTTCAGCAGCGTTGTCTTGCCCGAGCCGTTCGGGCCGACCAGTGCGGCGACACGGCCCTCCGGTATGGCGAGGCAGCAGTCGCGCAGTGCCCAGGTGCCGCGGTACCGCTTGCTGAGCCCGGTCGCCTCAACGATGTTCACGCCAGGCTCCGCTCAGGCCGCCCCGTGCGCCGCGTTGTCGCGGTACTGCCGCAGCGAGGCGGCGAACAGTGCTGACATCGCCTCGTCGTCCAGCCCGCTGTCCGCCGCCAGCGCGATCCAGCCCAGCAGGGATCTCCGCAGCTCGGTGATCTCGCGCAAGGTGGTGAGCGCGGGCACGGCTTGCACGAACGTGCCCTGGCCCGGCTTGCCCGCGGCAATGCCGCGATACTCGAGTTCACGGTAGGCCTTCAGCACCGTGTTCGGGTTGATGGCCAGGTCGGCCACGGCATCCTTCACGCGCGGCAGCTTGTCGCCCACCTTGAGGAAGCCGAGCCTGGCCGCCTGCTCGACCTGCTGCACGAGCTGCAGGTAGGTCGGCACGCCGGAGCCCGGATCGAGACGGAACCGCAGCGGGGACGGCTCATCCGCCCGGCCCGGTACGCCCTCGGGCTGGTCGTCGCACGGGTCGCTTCCATGCTTCCCTATGGTCATAGTTAAGGAGAGTAGCCCGATGCCGCGAATGGTCAAACCCGCTGGGCTAAGCCGGAATGTCGGTGCCTCGCTGTAGGGTGCTGTGGCATGAGGACCGTTGAACCCGAGGTGTTCCTGGTAGCCCGGCCGCAGGCCGACTATGACGCGGTGGCCGCCTACCTGCATGAGGTAGGCGGGGAGAGCTGGCTGGAGCGGCTCGACCGGGACCAGCTAGACATCGATGCGCAGAACCTGGCCGAGTTCGCCGGGAAGATGTGCTACCGGTCCTGGGAGCCTGGGCTCAACCCCAACGTGCGCCGGGTGCGAGACGACCAGGTGAAGTACCTGGAGAACATCCTGTCCAGCGCGCACGGGTCGGTGCTGGAGCACGTGAGCTTCACGTTCGTGCTGCACAACGTGTCGCGCGTATTCACGCATGAAGTCGCCAGGCACCGGCCGGGGACGGCTATCTCGCAGGAGTCGCTGCGGTTCGTGCGGCTGGACGAGATACCGTTCTGGTTCCCGGAGTGGGCGCTCGAGGACGCGGAGCTGATGAAGCGGGCGACCGCGTTGCTCGGCGAGCTGGAGTCGTTCCAGCTATGGATGGCGGAACACTTCAAGCTTGACGACGACGGCGTGAAGATGCACGAGAAGAAGCACAAGACCTCGTTCATGCGGCGGTTCGCGCCGGAGGGGGTCGGCACCGGGCTGGTGTGGACGGCAAACGTCCGCGCGCTGCGGCACACGATCGAGGCGCGGACGGATCAGGGAGCCGAGGAGGAGATCCGCCTGGTCTTCGGCAAGATCGGCGAGATCATGCGCGCCGAGGCGCCGGCGCTGTTCGGCGACTACACCGTGACCGACGGGACCTGGGTCCCAGGGTGGCGCAAGGTCTGACCAGCCCTCCGCTGTAAGCCGTGCTAAGCGACGACAGCGGGACTATCGACGACTGCCGCGGAGGAGCGATGGCTGATCACGGCCGCGACCGCGGCCGGGTCATCAGGGGTAATGAACGGCAGGATGCTATGGCCGGTGTCGAGTATCAGCGCTGTTTTCTTGCGTGGACGGCCGGGATCCAGGCTGGCCCAGTAGCGCAATGTGGTGCTGCCCCACATCCGGCCCCGTCCGATGAAGGTCCCGATTGATACCCGGCGCACCTCGCGAATGGATCGATAGGGAACGCGCTTGGTACCCCATGGAAAGTAGTACCCATGGATGAGCACCGCATCAGCGGTGCACTCGATCCAGCGATCCTTGTACAGGGCATCCATGCTTCTACGTTACGCGGCCTGGCTACGACCACCCGCGATCAGGCGGGGGCCTGCCGCGCGCTTGCTCGCCCGCGCAGCGGGAGCATGGCGGCCCGCTGACGGGACGCTTGTCACCGTCCGTCCGCTTCGGCGTTTCCGCGGAAGCGGTTTTCTCTGAGGAACTTCTCGGAAACCTCAGCGAGCGTGGTCGTATGCCGTTCCGGGAGAATGTCAGTGCTCACCGCTAGTATCGAACACATGATAGAACCCCTGGAGTCAGGCCTCACGCCTGGCGGCAGTGCTCCCGATCCGTTCGAGGCGCTGGAGGCGGCGCCGCTGCCGACCGAGCGGCTGGAAGCCGAACTCTGCGCCCTGGCCGGGCACATCACCGCCGCCACCTGCCGGTTCCTGATCTTCCTCGGCGAATTCGACGCCCGCCGCGGCTGGGCCTCCTGGGACATGCCGTCATGCGCGGCGTGGCTGTCCTGGAAATGCCAGATCGCCCCCGGCACCGCCCGCGAGCACGTCCGCGTCGCCGCCGCCCTACGGACACTGCCGGTGATCCGCCGGGCATTCGCCGCCGCGGCGATGAGCTACTCCAAGGTCCGCGCGCTGACCCGCATCGCCACACCCGCCACCGAACAGGACCTGGCCTCGATGGCCGCCGGGATGACCGCCAGCCAGGCCGAGCGGTTCGCCCGCGCCTACCACCAGTGCAAGGAAAGGGAAACAGAAGACCGGCCGGGGCAGCGGGCACCGCGCAAGAGCCTGCGGTGGCGGTTCGACGAGGACACCGGAGGGATCACCTTCACCGTCGCGCTGCCGCCCGAGCAGGGCGCGGTGCTGCTCCAGGCACTCCGCGCCGCGGCCGGTGACCTGGAACACCCCCACGACGACGAGCAGGAGGGGCGCGAGGACAAGCCGCAGCCGGTCACCGCCGATAGCCGGCCGGAGCCGTTCCGGATCGGCACTACCGACCTGGCCGACGCACTGGCCGAGGTGGCCGGGGCCTACCTGCGCGAGAAGATCATCTCAGCCGACAACGCCGACATCTACCAGGTAGTGATCCACACCACCCCGCAGGCTCTCACCACCCGGCCCGGCGAGGACCCCGCCAGCGTTCCCGCGGGAACGCCGCTCCCCATCGGAAACCCGGCCTGGCCGGGACGCTGCCACGTCGAGGACGGCCCCGCCATCACCCCCCAGGCCGCCCAGCTGATCGCCTGCGGCGCGACGGCCAGCACCATGGTCCACGACCCCGGCAGCGGGGAGATCCTCAACGTCGGTCGGCGCAGCAGGCGCGCCACCCCGGCGATCCGCCGCGCGGTCCGCGAACGCGACGGATACCGGTGCACGTTCCCGGGCTGTGACTCTCGCCGTACGGACCTGCACCACATCACCTGGTGGTCCCGCGGCGGCCACACCAGCGCCGCCAACCTCCAACTGCTGTGCAAAGCACACCACGCCATCGTCCACGACAAGGGCTACATCATCACCCGCCGGCCCGGCGGCTACACCTTCACCCGCCCCGACGGCCTCACCCTCGCCACACCCCCCGCATTGCCCCAGCCGGCTGGCGGCATCAGCCAGACCCACGACGCCGCCATCACCCCCGACACGATCAGCAAACCCGTCTACGGCGAACGACTCGACCTCCACCTCGCCATCTGGATCGCCCTCAACAACAAACACGACCGGCAACCCGAGCACACAGCACAGGCCGCATAAACCGGGTAGGTCGTAGTGGATGAGGTGCGCGGGGGCGCCGGCTTTGGTAAGGGCGCGGACCGTCTTGGTTATCATCTCGTCCGGTCCGCTGATATATATGTCGCGGCCCGCCCAGCTCGCCTTGGCGGCCAGTTCGGGGACGGTTCCGTGCATGACATCGCGGGCCGGCTCGTCGGATACGGCGGGAATCACCTGAAGCCATGGGTAGCCCAGTTCCAGCTCGCGCAGGTCGTCGAGATCGTACAGGTCCATGTGACGGCGCGCGCCGAAGTACAGCGCGATCTCGCGGCGCTTGCCTCGCGTCGTGGTAGTCGCGACCGCCTCGACGATGGATTTGACCGGGGCCAGGCCGGTTCCACCGGCCAGGCAGAGCAGGTCCCGGGTCGAACTCAGGTCGGCGGTCATCGTCCCGGCCGGAGCGCCGAGAACGAGCGGATCGCCCATGGTCACGTGGTGGACGAGTGCATGGCTCACCATGCCGCCCTCGGTGGCCTTTACGTGCAGGCTGAGGCTTCCGTCCGGGCGCGGGGCATTGGCTATGGAGTATGTGCGCCACAGCCGGGGCCAGTGCAATGTCTGTACGCTGATGTGCTGGCCGGGGAGGAAGGCCAGCGGCTGATCCGGCTGCAAGGTCAGCACGGCGACGCCGGGCCCCCGTGGCTCGGTACGGGTCACCGTGGCGATCCACCATGCCGGGACATGCTCCGCGTCGCGCCTGGCCGCCTCCATCATGATCGTCGCGGCATTGTCGAAGGCGGCTTCGAAGGCCTGCTGCGCGGCGTCGTCCCACGCGGCGGCGGCGAACTTCCGCATGGTCGCGAGCAGCGCCCTGCGGAACAGTTCGAAGTGCTTGTCACGTACGCCATCCTTGCGATGCGCACGGCCGAGCCGCTCCAGGTAGGGTACGAGGCCGCCCGGGTCGTCCTGGCCCGAGACGATCCGGGCGAAACTCAGGAAGAACCGGCGCCGCTGTGTGTCCATGCCGGCCGGGAACATCGCGGCGATCTCGGCGTCCATGGCGAAAAGCTGACCGTAGAAATACGTCATCGCCGCGTCGGCGGCCGGCTCAAGCAGCGCGAATGCCGCTTGGGCGGGACTCTTGCCTGACGGTTTCCCGCCCACCGACGCCTCCACACTCTCAGTGTTGCACCGAGAGCGGAACGCTACTCAGGATTTCCGGCAAGTCGGGATCAACTGACCCGGGAGATTTCGACTTGCCGCTTCATTTTGCCGGTGAGCTGCCCTGAGGTGGGCGTGATGGACCATTATGGGCACTGGTACCTACGCGCCAGGAGGACTGATGGGCCGCCCGATCATCGGCATTACCGGCGAGCTCGAAGCTGCCCGCTGGGGTATCTGGATTCGCGAGGCGGTGGTCTCGCCCGTCAGTTACACGCGTGCCGTGGACCGCGCGGGCGGAACGCCGGTGGTGCTGCCGCCTGTCCCTGCCCACTCCGTGCCGACCCTGATAGCGGCATTTGACGGGCTCGTGTTCGCCGATGGCAGGGACCTCGATCCCTCGCTGTACGAGCAGGAGGCGCACGAGCAGACCGATCCCCCCGACCACCGGCGGGACCGGTTCGAGCTGTTGCTGATGCGCGCGGCCATCGACGCCGACCTGCCCTTCCTCGCGATCGGGCGCGGGATGCATGTACTGAACGTGGCTCGCGGCGGGACGCTCACCCAGCATCTGCCCGATCGGCTAGGCAACGAGAGCCACAAGCCTGACCCGGTCAAGCTGGCCGCGCACGAGGTGCAGATCAGCGCGGCGAGCCGAATCGGCCGGGCGCTGAGTGCCGGCCCGGCCCAAGTGCCAGGGGGGCACCATCAGGGGATCAACCGGATCGGGAGCGGGCTGCTCACCGTCGCCTGGACCGAGGACCAGGTCGTGGAGGCGTTGGAGCTGCAAGGCCACGCGTTCGGCGTAGGCGTGCAATGGCACCCCGAGGAAACGGACGACCTGCGGCTGTTCGAAGCGCTGATAACCGCGGCCAGCGAGGCTGGCGCGGCAGAGGCTGGTGCGGAAGGACCTGGCGCCGAGACAGCGGCACCGGCGGGAGAAAGCGTGTCGTCAGTCCCGCAGGGAACCGCTGAACAGCGACCACGCAACGGCGCGGCGAACGCGAACTCCCGGAACACGACGAAAGCCGCGAGGCGGCAAGCCGCTCGCCGCTAGTGCCTGGTTAAGAAGCGCGGGGACTCGCCTGCCACCCGCCTAGAGCTGGAACTTTTGTCATATTAATCTCACAGCTCACATTACCCAGGATCTCAGGGGTACGTTGTGCCAACCATCCCCCTGGGAGGGGCACGTTGCGCCAGCCATCCCCTTCGGCATCCACGGCGGCCGCTTCTAGACACGCCCTGGCTCGCGTGGCGGGGCCCTGTCGATGAAAGCTTTCATCCACCTCTGCAGTGACGTGGCCATCGCGGTTTATCCGATCAATGTCCTGACGTGCGCGGATGGCAGGTTCGCACGATATTGATCAAAGTCGGCATCACCTGGCCATTCGCTGTCCATTTCCCTCCGGGATATAGCGTGGTTAGAGTCCCTATGAACGATTCATTATGAGTTGGCTGGAGATTGGTGCCGCCCAGCCCGGTCGGGCGGTCTATAGCTGTGTCCGATCCCGAAAGTATTTCGGGCCGGACTGCGGCAGTGACCGTCAGGAAGGAGTACGCGGGTGATAAAACGGCGACCAGACGCAGCCAGGACTGGGGGCAGGAGGCTGGCACTAAGTTCCGGCCTGCTGATAGCAGCGTTTGCTTTCGGCGTCGTTCCTGCCGCGCAAAGCAGTGTGGCTCCGGCTGCGAAAGGCGGTGTCGTAGCAGCCGCACAAAGCGGGCTGAAAGTCCAGGACCGCTCACACGACAACGATAGTCCCGATAATCAGTTCTACGCGCTCTTCCAGATCCTCAACACCGGCACGACCTCTGTGCCCATGAGTTCTCTTACGATGCGGTACTGGTTCACCAACGAGACTCCCACAGACCCGCTGATGTTCGCGTGTGACTGGGCCCAGGTGAACTGCAGCAACGTTACGTCCAATTTCGTGACCCTTCCCACGCCGGTGACGAAGGCGAACATGTATGTCCAGATCGGCTTCACGGCCGCGGCCGGATCGCTAGCTCCCGGCCAGAGCAGCGGAGAGATCCAGACGCGGATCCACCACGAGAACTGGTCGAACTTCATCACGACCGACAGCTACTCGTTCATCTCAGACCCGAGCTTCGTGTACAAAGACACGCAAACCGTGACCTTGTACCTCAACGGAGTCCTGGTGTGGGGCACGGAGCCATAATCATTCCGGATCTGGCTCCTCAGCTATCTGATAACAGCAAGAAACACTCCTCCGCGAGCGTGGGGGCGTAACAGCGAGAAGCAGGCCTCCGCGAGCGTGGGGGTATAACCGGACTGGGCCCCGGCTACCGGACCCCGCTTTACAGGGGGAGCTGGTAGCCGGCGGCCCAGTGGGTCTGGAGCCACGTGATGAAGGAGTACCAGGCCCCGGTAACCTCGAGCAGGCCGACGCAGATCAGCATCGCGCCGCCGATCCTGGTGACCAGGCGGGTGTGACGGCGGGCGAACTCGAATGCCCGCATCGATCGCTGGAAGCCGAACGACATCAGCAGGAACGGCACGCCGAGGCCGAAGGCGTACACGAAGGCGAGGACCGCGCCGCGGGCGGCGGTCCCGGTCGAGGCCGACAGCGCCATCACGACGGACAGCGTCGGGCCGGTGCACGGGGTCCAGCCGAGGCCGAACATCGCGCCGAGCAGCGGCGCGCCGGCCAGGCCGGCCTTGGGCCGCGCCGAGGGCTTGACGATCCGGCCGGCGAACGTGAAGCGGTCGAAAGCCCCGGCGAACAGCAGGCCCAGCAGGATCGTGACCCCGCCAAGGACCCGGGTGACCTCACGGGCATGTCCGGTCAGCAGGTGGCCGAGGCTGCCGAACGCCGCGCCGTAGGCCACGAACACCAGCGAGAAGCCCAGCACGAACAGCGCCGTGCCGGCCACCACCCGGCTGCGGGGCGGCGCCGGTGGCGCCGCTGGCGGCGTGACCACCGCGACGCCGGTCCCTTTGGCGGTTCCCGCCGCGGTCGTCCCGGCCGCGTCCATGCCGCCAGCACCGGCCGCGGCGCCGGTGCGGGCCGTCCCGCCGGTGCCGGCCATGCCGGTGACGAACGACAGGTATCCAGGAACCAGGGGCAGGCAGCAGGGGGAGAGGAACGTGACCGCGCCGGCCGCGGCGGCCACGGGCAGTGCCAGCAGCAGCGGGCCGGAGCCGATCAGCTGGCCGACGCCGCTCATGACCGCCACGTCCCGATCATGCCTGGCGCGTCCCGATCAGGACTCCCCGGACGGGAGCCGGGCGAGGTTGATGACGTAGCAGGCCAGCGCTATCGCGAACGCCAGCGACATGCCGAGCGAATTCCCGTTGCCGACGCTGCGGGTGAAGCCGATGCCAGCGCCGATGGCGGCAATGATCCCGATCAGGCCGATCCACGACGTCGCCTTGGCCAGACCGCTGCTGGTTCCCATGGAAGCGGCCACGAGCCCGATCGCCGCGAGGAGAAGCAGGACGCCCATGATCTCGTGCACGATGAGCCACCCGTTGGAGAACAGGCCGATGGATTTCCCGTCAGCGGGCATCGAGCCGTACAGGTTGTAGATGATCCCCAGGATGAACTGGATGATCAGCATGAACACCAGGCCCATGCTCTGCGAGCGCACGCGCGCGAGCTTGGCTGCCGTCGGCGTCGGTGCAGCGGCCGTTCGCGTCTCAGACATCTCTGCCTCCCGCTGTGGATCCTATCCGCAGGCACTAGGGTTATCGACGTGAGATCGGTCCTAGCCAGCCCGCCCAGCTCAGCACAGGCTGCCCGCCACCGCGGCAACCGGCTGCTCGTCGTGGGGGTAGCGGCCTTCGCCGTCGCGTTCGGCGGCTGGCTCGCCTATCTGGCCATGCACGCCGAGGGCTGGACTCTGAACATGATCGACCTCAACGTCTACCGGGCCGGCGGCCTGATCGTGCGCGAGGTCCCCAAGCAGGGCATCCGGCTCTACTACAACGCGCATCTGAACCCCAGCCCGCTGTACGGCTGGACCCGCAGCGGCAAGGACGGCCTCCAGTTCACCTACACGCCGTTCGCCGCGGTGGCGTTCGCACTGTTCTCGTTCGGGTCTTTCGGCACCCTTGTCGTCGTCGACACCATCGTGAACTTCCTCGCGCTGATCGCCGCGATGTGGTTCGCGCTCGGCGGGCTCGGCGTCGCCGACAAGCGGGTCAAGGCCGGCGCGTCGCTGCTCGCGACCGCCGTGGCGATCTGGACCGAGCCGGTGTTCCGCGACATCTACCTGGGGCAGATCAACCTGATCCTGATGGCGGCGATCCTGTGGGACCTGTGCCAGCCGGACGCCCGGAAGAACAAGGGCTTCGTGACCGGGATCGCGGCCGGGATCAAGCTGGTGCCGCTGATCTTCATCCCGTATCTGGTCGTCACCAGGAAGTTCCGTGAGGCGGCGATGATGGTCGCCGGATTCCTGTTCACCGTCGTGGTCGGCTTCGCGGTCATCCCGAAGGACTCGTCGAAGTACTGGATCGGCGGCCTGTTCTACAAGGGCGGCCGGACCGGGTTCACCGGCTGGCTGGGCAACCAGTCGCTGGATGGCCTGGTAACCCGGCTGGCCGGCAGCATCAACGCGGGGCAGCCATACTGGCTGATCGCCTCGTTGGTCGTGATCGTGCTGGGCATCGGCGCCGCCGCGCTGCTGTACCGGTCCGGTCACCCGGTGCCGGCCCTGCTGCTCACCGCGGAGACCGGCGACCTGGTGTCGCCGATCAGCTGGGACCACCACTGGGTGTGGATCGCCGTGTGGATCCCGGTCGCCGGCTGGTACGCGTGGCAGGCATGGCAGCACGGCCTCAGACGACGGGCGTACGCGTTCGCGGGAGCTGCCGTCGCCACCCTCGCGGTGTTCGCCTGCTGGCCCGGCTACTGGTACGGCATGCACATGTGGGAGACCGAGACCGGCGGGCAGACGTTCTACTGGGGCTGGATCTGGTACGCGCCGAACTCCAACCCGTTCAGAACGTACTACCTGTACCACGACCAGCCGTGGTACGTGGAATACCACTGGCATGGTCTGCAACTGCTGGCCGGGAACGGCTACGTGCTCGGCGGGCTGCTGGCGTTCGGCGGGCTGGTGCTGGCTGCGACAATACCGGCATGGCGAGCGCGAACGAGGCCGTCGCCGGCCTCCTGACCGAGTACGCGGAGCTGCTCCAGATCACCGGCGGCGACCCGTTCCGCGCCCGGAACTACCAGAAGGCGGCCCGCTCGGTCGGCGGCTGGTCGGGCGATATCACCGGGCTGGACGTCAAGGCCCTCAAGGCCATCCCCGGCGTGGGCACGTCGATCGCGGCCAAGATCGCGGAGTACAACGAGACCGGGACCATCGCGGCGCTCGAAGACCTCCGCACGAAGATCCCGGCCGGGGTCCGCGACCTGACCAAGGTCCCCGGGCTGGGTCCGAAGCGCGCCCTGCTGCTCAGCCAGCAGCTCGACGTCCACGACATCGACGCCCTCGCCGAGGCGGTCAGGGCGGGAAAGCTGGACGGCCTGCCCGGCTTCGGGCCGAAAAGCGAAGAGCGCATCCTGCACGGCATCGAGGTGTACCGCCAAGGGCATGACCGGGTGCTGCTCGACGTGGCCTTGCGAATCGCCACGACAATGGTCGACCACCTAAAGACGCTCCAGGAAACCCAGCGGTGCACGTACGCCGGATCGCTGCGCCGGTGGCGGGAAACCATCGGCGACGTCGACATCCTGGCCGCCGCGGAAGACTCGAAACCGCTCATGGATGCGTTCAGCACGTTCGGCGACGTAATCGTCAGCGGCCCCACCAAGACCTCTATCCGAACCGGAAATAACCTCCAAGTAGACCTCAGAGTCGTCAAGCTCGATGCCTGGGGCGCCGCGCTGCAGTACTTCACCGGGTCGCAGGCGCACAACGTCGCCACGCGGCAGATCGCGGTGCGGAAGAAGCTCAAGCTGTCCGAGTACGGCTTGTTCGACGCCGAAACCGACGAGCTCATCGTCAGCCGGACCGAGGAGGAGGTGTACGAGAGGCTCGGCCTGCGATGGGTTCCGCCCGCCATGCGCGAGGACAGGGGAGAGGTCGAAGCAGCGGCGCGCGGTGAGATACCACAGCTCGTTCGTGTGAAAGATCTTAACGGGGATCTGCACACCCACACCAACCTCACCGACGGGGTGGCGTCGCTCGAGGATATGATCGCCGCCGCGGCGGGAAAAGGGTACGAGTACTACGCGGTCACCGACCATGCCCCGAACCTCGTCATGCAGCGGATGACCGACGAGAAGATGCTCGCGCAGCGGGAGCGGCTGCGTGAGCTGGCCGGGACCACGAGCATGACCCTCCTGCACGGGACGGAGCTGAACATCGCGCCGGACGGGTCGGTGGACTGGGACGAAGACTTCCTGGCCGGGTTCGACGTGTGCGTGGCCTCGGTGCACTCGCACTTCGACCAGCCGCGCGCGGAAATGACACGCCGGTTCATCCGGGCGTGCGAGAACCCGCGCGTGCACATCATCGGGCACCCGACGACGCGGCGGCTGGGAAAGCGCGGGCCGGTCGAGGTCGACTTCGGCGAGTTGTTCCGCGCGGCAGCGCGAACCGGGACCGCGCTGGAGATCAACGCCTCGCCGCAGCGCCTCGACCTGCCCAGCGAGCACATCCGTGCGGCCAGGGACGCCGGGGTGAAGTTCGCCATCAACAGCGACGCGCACTCCACCGTCAACCTGGGCAACATGCCGTACGGAGCCGGCACCGCGCAGCGTGGCTGGCTGACGCCGGACGACGTGATCAACACCTGGCCGCTGGAGCGCCTGCGCGCCTTCCTCCGCAAGATCCCGTGAGTGTTTTTGCGAAGACGCGGTGATTTTCCGGCGTTCGCGCGGTCTATATAGGCATGAACCTGCGGGCGTTGGCGGCTGAGCCAGTTAGCACAGGGGCCTGGCTCCAGCCGCTGCCCGGACGGACGGCTGCGTTATGGACGGGCCGGTCATGCTGGCCAGCGCGGTCAGCTACGCGCTCAAGGCAGCGGCCCTGGTCGGGCCGGCCGACCTGCCGCGCCCGACGCCGTGCCCCGACTGGGACCTCGGCCTGCTCCTGCGGCACCTGTCCGGGTCCATGGCCGACCTGGAGGAGGCCATCGCCACCGGCCGCCTTGACGCGGACCCGTACGCCGTACCGCACGTCACGCCGTTCGTGCTACCCGGCGGGGGCGGCAATCCAGGCAATCCGGTCGAGCTGGTCCGCGATCGGGCCGCCGGCCTCCTGTACGCGATGTTCACCACGGCCGAGCCCGTGATCGAGGTGTCCGGCCTGCCGGTCCCGCGCGAGCTGCTGATGGGAGCCGGCGCGATGGAGATCGCCGTTCATGGCTGGGACACCTACGTCGCCTGCGGTCGCGGCCGGGTCGTGCCGCCCGCGCTGGCACGACCGCTCATCCGGCTGTTCCCGCGGCTCATCACCGTCCGCCAGGGGCTGTTCGGGAACCCGGTGGCGGCGCCGCCTTGCGCCAGCCCCGGCGACCAGCTGGTGGCCTACCTCGGGCGCGACCCGGGTGCCCGGCATCAGCGGCCACCGCCGCGGGCACCGGGCGGGCTTCCGGCATTGACTCTGCCTCCCGCGGCGCTCCGCTAGCCTTCGCGCCTATTGCTACTCGCGAGTAGCATAAGGGGGTACGCAGCAGCCAGAGCGCTGCAGCCAGAGCAGGGAGGCCGCCGCAAATGCCCCGCACCGCACGCGATGTCGTCTTCGTCGACGGCGTCCGGACCCCGTTCGGCAAGGCAGGCCCGAATGGCCTCTACGCGCAGACCCGGGCCGACGACCTGGTCGTCAGCGTCATCCGTGAACTGCTGCGCCGTAATCCGTCGCTGCCCCCCGAACGGATCGGTGAGGTCGCCGTGGCGGCGACCACGCAGACCGGCGACCAGGGCCTGACCATCGGCCGGTCCACCGCCGTCCTGGCCGGACTGCCCAGGTCCGTGCCCGGCTACGCGATCGACCGGATGTGCGCCGGCGCGATGACCGCGGTGACCAACGTCTCCGCGTCCATCGCCTTCGGTGCGCTCGACCTGGCGATCGCCGGCGGTGTCGAGCACATGGGCCGCCATCCGATGGGCGAGGGCGTGGATCCCAACCCGCGCTTCATCTCGGAAAAGCTGGTCGACACCTCCGCGCTGGTCATGGGCGCCACCGCCGAGAACCTGCATGACCGGTTCCCGGCCATCACCCGGCAGCGCGCCGACGCCTACGCGGCCGCCAGCCAGCACAAGGTAGCCGCGGCCTACCGGGCCGGCAAGATCCAGGCCGACCTGGTGCCGGTCGCGGTCCGCGACGCCACGGGCGCCTGGGGCCTGGCCGATGTCGACGAGCCCCCCCGCCCGGACACGACGGTTGAGGTGCTGGCCGGGCTGAAGACGCCGTTCCGTCCGCACGGCCGGGTCACGGCGGGCAACTCAGCGGGCCTGAACGACGGCGCCACCGGGTGCATAGTCGCGGCTTCCGACGTGGCGCGATCGCTCGGCCTCCCTGCCCGGATGCGGCTGGTGGACTTCTCCTTCGCCGGCGTGGAGCCCGAGGTCATGGGCGTCGGCCCGATCCCCGCCACCGAGGCGCTGCTGGCCCGCAACAACCTCACCATGGATGACATCTCCCTGATCGAGATCAACGAGGCGTTCGCGGTCCAGGTGCTCGCCTTCCTCGATCATTTCAAGATCGCGGATGACGACCCGCGGGTGAACCCGTGGGGCGGCGCGATCGCGCTCGGTCACCCGCTGGCCAGCTCCGGTGTCCGGCTGATGATCCAGCTCGCGCGGCAGTTCGCCGGCCACCCCGGCGCCCGCTATGGCCTGACCACGATGTGCGTCGGTATGGGAATGGGTGGCACCGTCCTGTGGGAGAAAATTAATGATTAGCACGAACGATCTGTGGCTCGACGAAAGCGCGATCAGGTCTCAGTTTCCCGATGAGGTCGTTACCCACGCGCTGGTGCGCGATGTTCAGTTGCCCGATGGCGCCGGCACGATGGCCCTCATAACACTGGACAACGGTTTCGACCACACCAAGCCGAACACCCACGGGCCCGCCGGTCTGCTGGAACTCAGCCACGCGCTGGATTCCGTGGCTTCCCGGGACGACATAGTCGCCGTGGGGGTGACCGGGAAGCCGTTCATCTTCGCGGTGGGTGCTGACCTGAAGGGCGCGGCGCTCATCCAGTCCCGCGAGCAGGGCCTCGCCGTGATCCAGCTCGGACATGCCGTGTACCGGCGGCTGGGTGAGCTGCCCGTGCCGACGTTCGCGTTCGTCAACGGGGCCGTGCTCGGCGGCGGCCTGGAGGTGGCGCTGCACTGCACCTACCGGACGATCTCGTCCGGCGTTAGTGCCGTCGCTTTCCCGGAGTGCTTCCTCGGGCTGCTTCCCGGGGCGGGCGGCACGTACCTGCTGCCGCGGCTGATCGGCCCGTCCGGGGCGATGAAGGTGATCGTCGAGAACGCGCTGTCGCAGAACCGCATGATGCGGGCGGCCGAGGCGTCCGAGCTGGGCATGTTCGATGAGATGTTCGAGCCGGCCGACTTCCTTGCTGAGTCGCTGCGCTGGGCCTCGCGCGTGCTGTCGGGAGAGGTCGAGGTGTCCCGTGCGCCGCTGGCCCCCGCCGCGGAGTGGGAGCAGGCGGCGGCTTCGGCGCGGTTCTTCGCGGACGGGAAGGTGCATGGCGCGGCGCCCGCGCCGTACCGGGCCATTTCGCTTATCGCCGCGGCTCGTGACCGGTCGCGCGACGAGGGGTTCGCCGCCGAGGACGAAGCCATGGCCGACCTGTTCGTCAGCGACGAGTTCAAGGCCAGCCTGTACGCGTTCGACCTGACCCAGAAGCGGGCGCGGCACGCCGCCGGGGCGCCGGATTCTTCGCTGGCACGGCCGGTGACGAAGGTCGGGGTGGTCGGGGCCGGCCTGATGGCGGCCCAGATGGCGCTGCTGTTCGCCCGGCGGCTTTCGGTGCCGGTGGTCCTGACCGATCTTGACCAGCAGCGGCTGGATTCCGGGGTCGGCTACGTGCACGGCGAGATCGCCAAGCTGCGTGATCGCGGGCGTATCACCGCTGACGCGGCGGCCCGGCTGACCGGCCTGGTCAGCGGGTCGCTCTCGAAGGACGCGTTCGCGGACGCGGACTTCGTGATCGAGGCCGTCTTCGAGGAGATGGCGGTCAAGAAGAAGGTCTTCGCCGAACTGGAGGCCGTGGTACGGCCGGACTGCGTGCTGGCGACCAACACCTCCTCGCTGCCGGTGTCGGCCATGGCCGCTTCGCTCGCCGAGCCGTCGCGGGTGGTGGGCTTCCACTTCTTCAACCCGGTGGCGGTGCTGCCACTGGTCGAGGTGGTGCGGGGCGCGTCGACGGACGACGCCACGGTCGCCACGGCGCTGGCCGTCGGGAAGTCGCTGAAGAAGAACTGCGTGCTGGTGAAGGACGCGCCGGCGTTCGTGGTGAACCGGCTGCTGACCAGGTTCCTCGGCGAGATCACCGCGGCCGTCGACGAAGGCACGCCGTTCGAGGTCGCCGAGCACGCTATCGATTCCCTCGGCCTGCCCATGACGCCGTTCCTGCTTCTGCAGCTGGTGGGCCCGGCCGTCGCGCTGCACGTGGCCGAGACGCTGGCCGCGGCCTTCCCCGACCGGTATCACGTGTCGCCGAAGCTCCGCGCCCTGGCTTCATCCGGCGCCGGCTCGGTGTACCGGCCGGATTTCTCGGTCGACCCTTCTATCGTGGAGCTGCTGTCCGGCGGCCCTGCTGGCTCTGCCGCCTCCGGCGGCGGGCAGCCGTCGACCGGGGAGCAGATCCTCCAGCGGGCGCTGTTCGCCCTGGCCGAGGAGATCCGGCTGATGCTCGACGACGGCGTGGTGGCCGGCCCGGAGGACATCGACCTGTGCATGATCCTCGGCGCCGGCTGGCCCTTCCACCTCGGCGGCATCACCCCGTACCTGGACCGCACCGGCGTGTCAGCGAAGGTAACCGGCTCGACGTTCCGGTAGCTTCCACGCCGGGCCGGCCGCTGACTAGCTCATACGAGACAGCCGGTAGTCGCCTGCTGACAACAATGTGGCTTTCGTCTAGCCTGGCTCCTAACACCCCCTAGGAGGAGGACTAGTGGAAAGCCCGAACTCGCCCCTCCTGGATGGCCGGGCGGAACCGTGGGCCGTCGTCGACGTGCGGGAGGTCCCGCTGGGCCAGCTCAGCGCGGATCGCGACGCGAAGCGGATGGCCGACCGGATCCTGGCGCGCGCGGCGTCGGGTCCGTCGCTGCTCGCCGCGGTGAACTTCGGCTCGGCGATCTGACCAGGCCGTGCCGACCGGTCAGGCGACCGGTGCGCCGGTCACCGTCTCACAGTATGTGCTGAAGGTGCACAGCCGCTGCGACCTGGCTTGCGACCACTGCTACGTCTACGAGCACGCCGACCAGAGCTGGCGGGTCAAGCCGCGAGCCATCTCGCTGGCCGTCGCGGACATGGCGGCCCGGCGGATCGCCGAGCACGCGGCGGAACACCGGCTGCCGCGGGTCAGCGTGATCCTGCACGGCGGCGAGCCCCTGCTGCTGGGACGGCCCGGGATGCGCTCGCTGCTGGCCGCGCTGGTCAAGTGGATCACGCCGGTGTCCGGGCTCGACCTCAGGATCCACAGCAACGCGGTACAGCTCGATGAACGGTGGTGCGAGCTGTTCGGCGAGTACGGGGTAATGGTCGGGGTCTCCCTGGATGGCGACAGGGCCGCCAACGACCGGCACCGCAGGTTCGCTGACGGCCGGAGCAGCCACGACCAGGTACTGCGGGCACTCGCGGTGCTCCGCCGTCCTGAATTCCGCCACCTGTTCGCCGGCATCCTGTGCACGATCGACCTGGCCAGTGACCCCGTGGCGGTGTACGCCGCGCTGGCCGCCGAGCAGCCACCCCGGCTCGACCTGCTGCTGCCCCACGCGACCTGGGATAACCCGCCGTTCCGTCCGCCCGGCCAGTCCCATCCGTACGCCGACTGGCTGCTCGCGGTGTACCGCCGCTGGATCTCCGACGGCCGGCCGATGCCGATCAGGCTGTTCGACTCGGTGCTGTCGGCCGCGCGTGGCGGACCGAGCTGGACCGAGGTCGTTGGCCTCGAACGCACCGGCCTGCTGGTGATCGAGACCGACGGAAGCTGGGAGCAGGCGGACTCGCTGAAGACCGCCTTCGACGGGGCGCCGGCCACCGGCATGCGGGTACAGCGTGATTCGGTGGATGACGCGGTCCGGCATCCCAGCGTGCTCGCACGTCAGGGCGGCCTCGCCGCCTTGTCCGGTACCTGCCGCGCCTGCCCGGTGGTGCGGATCTGCGGCGGTGGGTTGTACGCGCACAGGTACAGCAGCGAAACTGGATTCCGCAACCCTTCGGCGTATTGCGCAGACCTGATGGAACTGATCAGCCAGCTCACCGTGGCGCGCCCCGCGGTAAATAGCGGTCAGCGGGCGCGGGCCGTGCACCGGCTTCCGGCCGGCGCGTTCGATGCCCTCGCCGCCGGACCGGGCGATGCGGCCGCCGTCACCGTGCTCGGCGAGGCACGGCTCTCCCAGGCCAAGGCGCTGGTCGCGGCAGTCGGCGAGCAGGTCACCTCGCTCCGGGAGCCTGAGCTCAGGAGCGCTGCCGCCGAAGGCTGGGCGCTGTTGTGCGAGCTGGACGCAGTGGACTCTGATGCGGTCGCCGACGTGCTGTCGCATCCGTACACGCGGGCGTGGGCGCTGCGCTGCCTGCAGCCGCCCCCGGGGGCGGATACCGGCCTGGACCAGGCGCATCTCGCCGGGATCGCCGCGGCGGCCGCGCTGCGAGCGGGTGTCGCGACCGCGCTGCCGGTACCGGTGCGCCACGGGCTCGTGCACCTGCCCTCGATGGGCGCGCTGACCACCGGAACCGCCGGCCGGCGCACAGTGTGCCTGCACGTGTCGCCCGGGCGGTTGCCACGACTGTCGCGCGGTCCTGCCCGGGGAGATGTCGGCTGGCGCTCCGCCAGGTCGGTCAGCGGACCGCAGCTGCGGGTGGCGGTCGAGGACCTCGACCCGTTCCGGGACTGTCATGACGTCCCCGCGGCGGGCCGGCTGGGCGGACGAGCATGGCTGGCCTGGCGGCAGGCCCTGGCCGCCGCGGGTCGCCGGCTGGCCCGCGATGTCCCCGGGTACGCCTGGGCGATCCGCGCCGGCCTGCGTGCCGTGGTCCCGCTCCGCCCCGAGGCCAGCGGGATGCGCGGCGCCACCGCGCGGCACGCGTCCGGCGCGGTAGCCGTCGCGCTCCCCGGCGACCGGCGTCGCCTCGATGAGCTGATCGTGCACGAGTTCCAGCACGCCAAGCTGTTCGCGCTGTGCGATCTGTTCGAGTTGTACGACCGCGAGGACACCCGCCACCTGCCCGTCCCATGGCGGCCTGACCCGCGGCCGGTCGAGGCGGTGCTGCACGGCACGTACGCCCACCTGGCGCTGGCCCAGCTGAGCCGGTCCCGCGGGCCACGCGGTCACGACTCGTGGCTACGCTACCGTTCGTGGGTTCTAGGCGCGTGCGAGGCACTATGGCAGACGAGGGCCCTGACCGCCCAGGGCGAGCGTTTCGTGGCCGGCATGCTGACCGCGCTTGACGGCGACGGGGCGGTGCGGTGACGGAGTGGGCCAGATCACAGCTGCCGCGGACGATCAGGTCCCGGTTGCCCGTGACCGGCATGACGGCGGACGACACCGCCGCACCCGGCAAGGTTCATTCCCGGGCGCCATTGTTCTTCCTCAGCTACGCGCATGCGGCGTGGCAGCGTTCCCAGGGCGCCCGGTCCGAGCCGTACCAGCGGGTCGCGGAGTTCTTCGACGACCTATCGGAGAACGTGGCCCAGCTGATCGCCAGGCCACTGGGAGCGGATCCTGGTTTCATGGACCGGGCCATTCCCGGCGGCTCACGCTGGACGCCGGAGTTGCTCGAAGCGGTAGGCAACTGCCAGGTCTTCGTCGCCTTGCTGTCCGACCCCTACGTGTCAAGCACGTGGTGCGGCATGGAGTGGTACGCCTTCTCCCGGCGGACTGTGACCGGCCGCGGAGGGGACGGGGCCGGTCACCAGACCGGGATCATCCCGGTGATCTGGACGCCCGTGCCGGAAGCCCGGCTGCCTAGGGTGGTCCGCGATGTCCAGCGCTTCTCGCCGCGCGGCCTGCCCGACATGAACATCCCCGCACGGTATGAGGCCGATGGGGTCTTCGGCCTCAGGAACATCGGGCTGGACACGTACTACCAGGGCGTTGTCTGGCGGCTGGCGCAGCGCATCGCCGAATTTCATTTCGGCCACGTGGTCGAACCGCGCGTCATGCGGGAGCGTGACCTGCGCGACATCTTCCGGGAGAGCCCGTGATGAGTTCCGGAGCCGAAGTCGTCGCGCAGCCGGCCACGGCCGACTCGCGGGCCAGCTACTTCTACCTGAGCTACGCGCATTCGCCACCGCTGGCGGGCGTCCCGTCGGCCAGCCCCGATCAGTGGGTGCGCGCGTTCTTCGACGACCTGACCGATGCGGTCCGCGGTCAGTGGTCGGGACGGCGCGGCCTCGCCCCCGGTTTCTTCGACCAGGAGATCCCGCTCGGATCCAACTGGCGCACGTCGCTGACCCACGCGCTCAGCACGGCCGAGGTGTTCGTCCCGCTCTACTCGCCCGGCTATTTCGCGCGGTCATGGCCGGGCCGGGAATGGGCCAGCTTCGAGCACCGGATGACCGAGGCCGGGGTGCGGAACCCGCTCGAGCGGTTCGCGCCGGTGCTGTGGATCCCGCTGCCGCCCGGGCAGGACGAGCCGGGCCTTGACCAGGCCCTGGCGCTCGGCGCCGGGCAGGACGGGTACGCCGAGAACGGGCTGCAGGCCCTGCTCCGGCTCAAGCCCTACCGCGCCTCGTACGCCAGGATCGTCAATCGCCTCGCCGGGCACATCGTGAAGGTGGCGGAAACCTCGCCGCTGGCACCTTCCGCCGCCCCCGGCATCGATTCCGTGCGGAGCCCGTTTACCGTGGCGGCTTCGGCCGGGGTGTTCGCTGTCACCGTGGCTGCTCCCAGCGGTACCGCGTGGCGTCCGTTCCCGGACGTCCAGGAGCTGCCGCTCGCGGAGTACGCCGCCACCCTGGCCGAGCAGTTCGATCTCAGGGCGAGCGTCAGCGACCTGGACGGAGCGAGCAGGCAACTGGGCGGCGATCCGGGCGTCATCCTTATCGACCCGGAGTTCGCCGCCGAGGAGAGCGGCCGCCGCGCGCTCCAGCAGGCGGCCGAGGTACTGCCGCCCTGGACCCTGCCGGTGCTGGTACGCAGCCACGAGGCCGACCCGCGCGAAGCCGAGCTTGCCGAGCGCGTTCAGGCTATCCTCGGCCTGACTGAGGTCGCCGCCCCGGCGGCCCGCCCGGCCCGTTCCGGAGTGCCGGAGGCCGCCGCCGGGATCGCCTCGCTGGAGAGGTTCGTGGCGCTGATGCCATCACTGGTCGCCGAGGCCGAGCGGCAGTATCTGCGCCTCGGGCCGATCCATCGTGCCACCCCGCCGTCCGGTTCCCGGCTGCGGCTGCGCGCCGATGAAGCCGATGAAGCCGATGAAGCGGTCAGCGGCGAGGAAGCCACCAGACCGGCCGAGCATGCTGAGGAGGATCGTGATGACTGACCTGCCCGCCGACGCGTCGCCACGCGGACATCACGGCCAGATCGTGACGTTTTACTCGTATAAGGGCGGCACGGGCAGGACCATGGCGCTGGCCAACGTGGCCTGGATCCTCGCCGCGAACGGGCACCGGGTGCTGGTGGCCGACTGGGACCTCGAATCACCCGGCCTGGACCGGTTCTTCCAGCCGTTCCTGGGTGGGCGGGAAGTCCGCCATGAGCCCGGGATCATCGACATGATCCGCGACTACGAACGCGTGGCGAAGAAGACCGAGCCGGCCAGGCGCAGCGAGATCATCGGCGACCTGTCTCGCGTGCAACGCTACGCGTTCTCGCTGGACTGGGAGTTCCCGGACGGCGGCAGCCTCGACTTCCTCTCCCCGGGCAAGCAGAACCGGGACTACGTGGCCACGCTGTCCGCGCTGGACTGGGACAGCTTCTACGAGTCGCTGAGCGGCGGGGAATTCCTCGACGCACTACGCGAGGACATGAGGGACAACTACGACTACGTGCTCATCGACAGCCGCACCGGGCTCAGCGATATCGCGGACATCTGCACGCTGCACCTTCCGGACGTGCTGGTCGACTGCTTCACGCTCAGCACCCAGGGTATCGAGGGCGCGGCCAAGGTCGCCCAGCTGGTCAGGCAGCGGCAGCTGCACGGCAATCGGGTCATCCGGGTGCTGCCGGTGCCGATGCGCATCGACCGGGCCGAGAAAGAGAAGGCGGACACCGGCCGCCTGGTCGCCATGCGGCACTTCGTCGGCCTGCCGGAAGGCCTGGCTGATGCGGTACGACGGGAGTACTGGGCGTCCACCGAGGTGCCGTACCAGGCCTTTTACGCGTACGAGGAAACCCTGGCGGTGTTCGGCGACCCCCCCGGGGTGCCGAGCACGCTGCTCGCGTCCTTCGAACGCCTGACCGCGTACATAACCTCGGGAACGGTGACCAGCCTGCCGCCGATGGACGAGCAGCTCCGCGAGCGGACCATGGCCAAGTTCACCAGGGGCGCACCGCTGTCGGGTGAGCGGATCGTGGTCGAGTCCCTGGCCGAGGATCAGGTATGGGCGGAGTGGATCGCCGCCGTGCTGAGCGACGCCGGGATAGACGTCAGCCTGCAACGTCTCGGCGCCGACGGCGGCACGCCCGGCGCGGGCGACGGCCTCGGCCAGCTGCGGAACTCCCGGACGCTGATCGTGGTGTCGGCGGCCTACCTGGCTCGGCGGCACCGGCTTACGCTGCCCACCGAGACCCTGGACCTGGCCGTTTATGTGTCCCAGTCCACGTCAGCTCCGCTGAGCGAGCTCGCCGCCGCGACGCCGGTGTTCCTGGCCGGCCTGCCGCAGGGCGAGGCAACCGAGCGGCTGCGGCGGCTGTTCGGGCTCAGCGGCAGGCCGAGCGCCGAGATCCCGGCCGTCGCGGGGACCAGCTTCCCGGGGGTGGAGCCGAAGATCTTCACCGCTCCCGCTCGCAATGTCCAGTTCACGGGCCGCGAGGATGACCTCGGCACGCTCCGGGACATGCTACGGGCGCCCGGAGCCGGCCGGGTGGCCGTCGGCGGCCTCGGCGGCGTCGGCAAGACACAGGTATCGCTTGAATACGTGCACCGGTTCAAGACCGACTATGACGTTGTGTGGTGGATAGACTGCGGTGACCCGGCGTTCGTCGACGCCGCGCTGGCCGACCTCGGCGTGCAGTTGCGGAACGTCTTCGGCATGAACGTGCTGGCCAGCGCGGATTCGGGAGTGGTGGCCAGCCAGGTGCTTGACCTGCTCGGCCAGGGCGGTCCGAGATGGCTGCTGATCTATGACAACGCCGACGAGGTCGAGGCGATCGCGCCGTTCCTGCCGAAGGGCGGCGGCCACGTCCTGATCACCTCGCGCAGCCGGGCCTGGACCGAACGTGGCGCCAGCCAACTGCTGGTCGACGTGTTCAGCCGCGAGGAAAGCGTCGCGCACCTGCGGCAGCGGGTACCGGCGATAGACCGCGCCGAGGCGGCCAAGATCGCGGCGGCGGTGGGTTACCTGCCACTGGCCGTGGCCACGGCCGGCGCGTGGCTGGCCACGACGAGCTACACCGTCACGGACTACCTCCAGGAGCTGGAGCGCCAGCCGCAACGGGTGCTTTCCGAGAGCGAGCTGCCCGGTCAGGTCCCCATTTCCCAGGTGTGGAACGTGTCGCTCAACCGGCTCGCCCAATCCTCGCCCGCGGCCGCCCGGCTGTTCGAGCTGTGCTCGGTGATGGCGTCCCGCATCTCGCTCGGCCTGCTGTACTCGGCGGAAGTGTCGCGAGTGCTGGAGCCGCTTGACCCCGCGCTGTCGGAGACGATGGTGATCGCCCGGGTCGTTCAGGAGATCAACCGGCTGGCGCTGATCAAGCACGACGCCGCCGCGCGAGAGATCATCGTCCACCTCCTGGTGCAGGAGGTCGTGCGCTCCCGGATGTCCGCGGACCAGCTCGCGGTAGCCCGCGAGGCGGTGCACGGCGTTCTCGTCGCGGGCCGTCCGGGCACCGACGTCGACGATCCCGGGACCTGGGATGGGTACCGGCTCATCTGGCCGCATCTTGCGCCATCGCAGGCGGCGAGCTCCTCGGTCGAAGCGGTCCGGCAGCTGTTCATCGACCGGGTACGGTACCTGTGGCTGCGCGGCGACCTGGACCGCGGGGCCAGGCTGGCCGAGGAGACCGACGCGTGCTGGACTGAGCTGGAGGCGGCGGCCGATTCGGCGGCCAGCCGGGTGCTGCGCCGGCAGATACTCCAGCTTCGCTTCAATCTGGGTAACATCCTGCGCAGCCAGGGGCGCTATGCGCAAGCACGCGAGCTGAACACCGCCACGCTGGCGGAACAGACCCAGCTGCTCGGCCAGGATCACCCGCACACGCTGATGACGGCCGGCTCGCTGGCCGGCGACCTGCGTGCCGTCGGACAGTACCGGGAGGCGCTGGAGATGGACCAGCGGACCTACCCGGCGTGGACCGCGCTGTACGGTGACGACCATCCGCGGACGCTGCTCGCGGCCAACAACCTGGCCGTCACCTTGCGGCTCACCGGCGACATCACGGCGGCGCTCCGGGTGGACTCGGACACCTATGAGCGACGGCGCACGGTACTCGGCCCTCGTAATCCCCAGACGCTGGCCTCGGCCCGGAACATCGCCCGTGACCTGCTCGAGGCGGGTGAGTACCCCGAGGCGCTGGCCAGGATCGAGGAGACCCACCGGACGACGGCCGAGGTTCTCGGCACGGACTCCCCTGATGCGCTGGACATGCAGGTGCTGCTCGGTATCACGTTGCGCAGCGCCGGCCGCCTGGCCGAGGCCGACACCATGTTCCACACCGCCCTCGGCATGCTCACCAGGAGGTTCGGCGGCTCGAGCGGCGAGGTACTCGCCTGCCGTCTCAGCAACGCGGCGAACCTGCTGACCATGGACCGGTTCGAGGAAGCGACGGCGGACATCCGGCAGGTGCTGGCCGCGTACTCCCAGCGCCTGGGGCCGCTGCACCCGCACACGCTGGTCTGCCAGGTGGACCTGGCTGCCGTGCTGCGCGTCACGCAGGCCGGCGAAGCGATCACCGCCATCCAGGAGGCCATAACCGGCCTGGCCGCCGTGCTGGGTGACGCACATCCCTACACGCTGGCCGCCCAGATGTCGCATAGCACGCTGCTGGCCGATCAGGGCCATCTGGAACAAGCCGAGCGTCTGTGCGTCCGCACCCTCGAAGCGCTAGTCCGCATCCTGGGATCCGGGCACCCGGACACGCTGCGCTGCCGGGTCAACCTCGAGCTCACCCGGGAACAGCTCGGCGACCACTCGGCGTCCGAGCGCCGCGCCGCGGCGATCGATCAGCTCGCGAGGCTGCTCGGTGACGGACATCCCACGATCGGGACGCTCAGCAGCGGACGCAAGCTGGTGCGGGCGCTGGATCCTCAGCCGTTCTGAGCCGCGGACGCCCTTCATCCAGACGAGGATGTCCGGCAGGACCTCCATCGCGTCGAAGTGCGCCGCGTCCCGCTTGAGCACGACCCGGACCGGGGCGTCGTCGCGGCCCGCCTGGATGTGGTCGGCCAGCCACCGGGCATGGCCCACCGGCGAGAACACGTCGTCAACGCCGTGCCAGATCAGCACCGGGCACGTTATCGCGGACAGCTCGAACATCCACTTCCTGCGGAGCGCGAGCGTATCGTCGACCCAGCCGTGAGCGCCGTGCCGGACCGCTTCGGAGTAGGTGTCGGTGAGCAGCCGCTGGATGGCCACGTCGTCGACGATCCTCCGGTCGGCCGCCGTGAGCTCCGGGCGGAGGTCCCGCAGCAGAAGTTCCGGATCGTCGCGGATCAGCCGGCTGCGCTCGGCCAGGGCTTCCGCGATCGCGTCGGGATCGGCGTCGGCGCGTCCGTACCCGGCCGTGTTCGAGGACGCCATGCCCTCATACCAGTCCAGGTCCGGCGCGTCCGGGGGGGCGAGACCGACCAGCGTCGCGACGCTCTCGACCCGGTCGCCGAGCAGAGCAGCGCAGGCAAGTGCGTGCGGAGCACCTCCCGAGCGGCCGACCACGCTGAACGTGCCGATGCCCAGGGCATCGGCGATCGCCGCCACGTCTGCCGCGGCGTCGGCGACGCTCCGGCCGGGATACCGGTCGGAACCGCCATAGCCGGGCCTGTCGTAGCAGATAAGCCGGATGCCCAGCCGGTACAGGACGCCCGGTCGTGGCCGTGGTCCGCGCCGGCTACCGGGAGTGCCGTGCAGCAGGAAGACCGGAAGGCCGCCGTCCGGTGCTCCGATGCAGTCCACAGCGAGGTGACGCCCGCCTGGCGCGGGTATCGCCTCTGTCACTCAAGCCTCCCCAGGGTAAGCCTGATCCACTAGCGTCATGGCCCACCATCATAAGCGGCGATACTCGTTAGGGTAGTCCTTTCGCGTCTCGATACGGCAAAATCACCGCTTCACCTGCAGAGTAATGCATCTACCGGCCTGCTACCAGGCCCTACCCGGGATTAAATACTGGCCACTAATTGCGAGTTGACAGGAATTGAGTATGGTCGTGCGCACTCGGATTTAGGGTTCCGCCGCAGCACGTATAAACATCATGAGGGGGAATTGCCACCGTCCGTTCGGTTAAAAAGGAACGAGCGGGGCAGAGCGGTCCAGGACTGCGATTTCTGGCGACATGACCGTAGTTTCCGTTGTGGGCTGAATGCGCATCATGTCGATGATGTCCCTCCAGGCTCGCGGCGGGATCGAGGGCGCGACAGCGGCTTGCGAGCGCTGGCGGCTAGGGTGCTGGCATGACGCCAGTTTTCCGGCTATGCGACGAATACATCACGCGGTGGGCGGCGCTGGATCCGGTAGCCGCCGGGATGCGCGGGATTAGCGAGGGGAGTACGGGGGGAGCGCATCCCCCCGGAAAAATCGTTTTCGGCGCGGCCACCGACTACAGCCCCGAAGGTCACGCCGCACGAGCGGAGCTGGCCGCCGCGACGCTGGCCGAGCTTGACCGCACGGACGAGACGTCGGAGGCGGATCGGCTGGCCGCCGGTTACCTGCGGGAACGGCTGGAGGCTGAGCTGGCGTGGCATCAGGCGGAGGAGCCGCTGCGCCAGCTGAGCACCCCGTTCGGCCGGGTCAATGGCATACGGGACAGCGTCGACCTGCTGCCCCGTGACAACGACGATGACTGGCGGAACATCGCGGCGCGGATGCGGGCGACACCACAGATGTTCCGGAGCTGGCGGAGCAGCCTCGACGCCGGCCTCGCCGCGGGCCTGCCCGCGGCACGACGCCAGGCGCTCGAGGGAGCCATCCAGGCGGAGCGCTACGTGGGCACGCATGACGCGCTGGTGGCCAGCTACGGTGACGGGCCCCTGGCGGCGGAGCTGGCAGAGGCCGCCGCCCAGGCCAACCGGGGCTTCGCGGAGATCGCACGGTACCTGCGCGAGGAGTACGCGCCGCGGGCCACGCCGGCCGATGGAGTCGGTGCGGACCGGTATGCGATCGGCGCACGGCTCAGCCTCGGTGCGGACGTCGATCTGGCCGAAGCGTATGAGTGGGGCTGGGCGGAACTCGAGCGCATCGAAGCGGAGATGGCCGCGGAGGCGGCGGAGGTCAGGCCGGGGGCGACCGTGCCGGAGGCCACCGCCATCCTGGACGAGACCGAGTTCGTCGACGGGGAGGATGCCTACCTGGCCTGGCTCCAGGACCGGCACGACCAGGCGGTCGAGCGGCTGAACGGGGTGCACTTCGACATTCCCGGACCGCTGCGCACCATCGAGGCGGTCCTGGCCCGCGGCTCGACGTCGGGAGCCGCGTACTACACACCGCCGAGCGAAGACCTGAGCCGGCCCGGCCGCACCTGGTGGCCGCTGAGCGGGCGGAGCAGGTTCGCGACCTGGTCGGAGCTGTCGACGGTGTTCCACGAGGGCGTGCCAGGACATCATCTGCAGAACGGCGCGGCCAGGGTGGCCGGGGACCGCCTGTCCAGGTTCGCCAAGAGCACCTTCGTCAGCGGGCACGGCGAAGGGTGGGCACTGTACGCCGAACGGCTGGCCGACGAGCTCGGCTGGTTCGAGGAGCCTGGCACCCGGCTGGGGATGCTGGGCGGGTCGGCGATCCGGGCCGCCCGGGTGGTCATCGACATCGGCGTGCACCTCGACCTGCCGCTGCCCGACGGCTCGCGGTGGACATTCGACAAGGCCGCCGAGGTACTGCGGGAGCGGGGCCGCGCCGAGCCGTACCGGGTGCACGCCGAGATCGTGCGGTACTTCGGCTGGCCGGGACAGGCGATCGCCTACAAGCTCGGCGAGCGGGCCTGGCTGGCCGCCAGGGAGGAGGCGCGGCGGCGACCGGGGTTCGACCTGAAGTCCTGGCACACCGCCGCGCTCGGCCTCGGCCCCATCGGGCTGCGCGGCCTGGCCGACGCGCTTCGCAGGATCGGTCAGTAGCGGCAGGCATCGACCCCCGACACGTCCATGAAATCCCAGTATGACCGGCCGGTCCCCGTTAGGGTTTCCTGATGGCCGCAGAGCAAATCCGGCACACCGCGCCGGACGCGCTGTCGAACCTGGTGGCCGTCCTGGAGCTGGCCGAGGACGGACTTCTGCGGTGCAGCGCCGCCACCAGGCGCCCGCTGGCCTCGACGGTGAAGCTGGTCGAAGACGTGCTCGTCGCGGGCGACTACTACGACACGGGCGAGTCCATCGCCGCACATGCCTGGCCGCTGCTGCTGCAGGCGGGTGGTATGGCCCGGCTGAACGGCAGCGAACTGGAGCTGACCGCGCGAGGCCGGGACGCGCTGGCCAGGCCCGGCTATGATGCGCTGGGCGCGCTGTGGGCCCGGTGGCTGAAGAATGTCTCCTTCGACGAACTGGTCCGGATCGACGTGATCAAGGGACAGCGCAAACCCGCCACGCTCACATCGGCCGCCAGGCGCCGCGGGACAGTGGTCGCGTGCCTTGCCGCGCTGGAGCCCGATGCCTGGGCGGACACCGAGATGATCTGGCATGTTCTCCAGACCGACGACGCCCCGCTCGCCGTGGTCCGGAACCAGCTCGCGCTGTGGCGCCTGTACATCGGGGATTCGTACTACGGATCGCTCGGTCACGCCGGGCCGAAGGCATGGGACATCGTCGAGGGCCGTTACACCCTTTGCGTCCTGTTCGAGTACGCCGCCACGGCGGGCGTGATCGACGTGACCTACACCGACCCGCGTGGCGCGCGCGACGACTACCGCTTCCTGTGCGGCACGGACGATCTTCCCTTCCTCTCTCGTTACGACGGCCTGACGGCCATCCGCGTCAACGAACTCGGCGCCGCGATCTTGCACGACCCGAGTGCCGTCCGCCACCTGAACCTCCCGGTCCCGCGTCGGCCCCGGTGGGGAGGAACGTGACAGGGGAGGAACGGCAGTACGTTCGTTATAAGTAATCCCGAGTATCACTGCGGCCGGAAGTCCGCGCGGCGGGCCGCTCAGATTTACTGCGGTAATTCGGGGCCATGTGGTGACTTTGGTGCACTATGGTGCACAAAAGTCACCACGAGGCCCGAATCAACCACAAAACCCTGCCCGGCAAATCCGGCGAAAGGGGCAAAAGCTGCACGTCCAGCGGGTCCAGCCCACTACTTGACCGGCGCTCCAGAGAGGCTTCGCCTCGGACCGCCGAGTACCCCTTGCCCCAGTCAGGCGGCGTCGGCTAGGAGCGGTTCCAGGAGCAGGTCGGGGTTCTCGCGCTGGACCTGGCCCAGCCGCCATTTGTCGGCGAACAGGGCGAGCAGTGCGCCGTCCAGGCGGCGGGTGAGGACTTCGACGGCGCGCTGGCCGCGCAGCGCCTCGGCGCTGGCCGCGTCGGTGCGGCGGGCCAGGGTGTAGTCCAGATGGTCGAGGCCCGCGCGGGCGCCGAACTCATGCTCCAGGCGGTGCAGCACGACGTCGAACTGGAGCGGGCCCACCGCGGCCAGCACCGGCGCCTGGTCGCCGCGCAGGTCGGAGCTCAGCACCTGGACGACCCCCTCGGTGTCGAGTTGCTCGATACCGCGGCGGAACTGCTTGTGCTTGCCGGCGTCGGAGCAGCGCACCACCCCGAAGTGCTCCGGCGCGAACGAGGGGATCGGCGGGAACTCCACCGGCGGCTCGGAGTAAAGCGTGTCGCCCGGCCGCAATGCGGCGGCGTTGACCAGGCCGATCACATCACCCGGATAGGCCACGTCGACCGTCTCCCGGTCCTGGCCGAACATCGACTGCGCGTACTTGGTGGCGAACGGCCGGCCGGTGGCCGCGTGGGTCAGCACCATGCCGCGCTCGAACCGGCCCGAGCAGACCCGGACGAACGCCACCCGGTCCCGGTGCGCCGGGTCCATGTTGGCCTGCACCTTGAACACCAGGCCGGAAAACGGCGACTCGATGGCGCGCGGCGCGCCCTTGACGTCCTCGCGGGGCGATGGCGGCGGCGCCAGCGCGGTCACCGCGTCCAGCAGCCGGCGGACACCGAAGTTCGGCAGCGCCGCACCGAACAGCACCGGGCTCGACACTCCGGCCTGGAATGCCGGCATGTCGACATCGGGGCCGTACACCTCGTCGAGCAGCGCCAGTTCCTCTACCGCCGTCTCGTACGCGTCGCCGTCCCGGGCCGCGGCGGCCCCGGGATCCAGCACGCTCTCCAGCGCGCGGTCCGCGCCCCCTGGCGTCCTGGTGAATATCGTGTACTCGCCGGTCTCCCGCTCGATCAGGCCGCGGAAATCCCCGGCCACGCCGACCGGCCAGTTCAGCGGAGCCGGGTGCAGGCCGATCCGCTGCTCGATCTCGTCGAGCAGTTCGAGCGGCGACCGGCCCGGCCGGTCCCACTTGTTCACGAACGTGATCACCGGGACGGCCCGCGCCCGGCAGACGTCGAACAGCTTCAGCGTCTGCGGCTCCAGGCCCTTGGCGGAGTCGAGCAGCATGATCGCGCAGTCAACGGCGGACAGCACCCGGTAGGTGTCCTCCGAGAAGTCGGCGTGACCTGGCGTGTCGAGCAGGTTCAGCACCGTGTCGCGGTAGTCGAAGCGCAGCGCCGCCGAGGTGATGGAGATGCCGCGAGCACGCTCGAGGGCCATCCAGTCCGAAGTGACGCCGCGCCGGCCAGCCTTGCCGTGCACCGCTCCGGCCTGGGTGATCGCGGACGCGTGCAGGGCCAGGGCCTCGGTCAGCGTGGACTTTCCCGCGTCCGGATGGCTGATGACCGCGAACGCGCGGCGCTTGCCCGCCTCCGCTGGCACGCGGGAGTCAACTCGCGGGAACGCCCCCGTATCTGTTGTAGTCATTTCTTCCAAGGATACTGGGTCCGTGGAGGACCGGATCCTGACGATACCGAACGGCATCAGCGTCGCACGGCTTGCCGGAGTGCCGGTGTTCCTGTGGCTGGTGCTCGGCCCGCGGACGGCGACCGCGGACGATATCGCGGTCGGACTCCTGATCGCCGCCGGGCTGTCCGACTGGCTCGACGGCAAGATCGCCCGCGCGCTGAACCAGACGAGCCGTCTCGGCCAGTTGCTCGACCCGGCCGCGGACCGGTTGTACATCGCGGCGACGATCGTCGCGCTCGCCGTGCGAATGATAATTCCATGGTGGCTGGTCGCCGTGCTGGCCGTCCGGGAGCTCATCGTCGGCGTGGCGCTGGCCGTCCTCAAGCAGAAGACCGGGGTCAGCGGCCTGCAAGTGAGCCTGGCGGGCAAGGCGGCCACCCTTTGCCTGCTTTATGCGTTCCCGTTGCTCTTTCTTGGGGACCATCCCGGTCTGGGAGGGACCATAGCCCGCGTAATAGGCTGGGCTTTCGCGATCTGGGGGACTGCCTTGTACTGGCAGTCCGCGTTGCTGTACCTCGTTCAGGTCCGCGGCCTGTTGACAGGGTACAACTTCGAAGCGGATCACCGCCGGAACCGGAAAGGAGCGGCGAGCTAGTTGAAGGCCGTCGTCATGGCAGGAGGTGAGGGAACCAGGTTGCGGCCCATGACCGCCAACCAGCCCAAGCCCCTGCTGCCCGTCGCCAACAGGCCGATCATGGAACACGTGCTGCGCCTGCTGAAGCGGCACGGGTTCGAGGAAACAATCGTCACCGTCCAGTTTCTCGCCGCACTCGTCCGTAATTATTTCGGCGACGGCGAGGAATTCGGCATGAGCCTGCGGTACGCCACCGAGGAAATGCCGCTCGGTACCGCGGGAAGCGTCCGGAACGCCGAGGACGAGCTGCGCGACGAGCCTTTCCTGGTGATATCCGGCGACGCGCTCACCGACATGGACCTGTCCGCGCTGGTCAGGTACCACAAGGAGAACGGCGCGCTGGTGACGGTCGGGCTGGCCCGGGTGCCGGACCCGCTCGAGTTCGGGATCGTGATAACCACCGAAGACGGCCGGATCCAGCGCTTCCTGGAAAAGCCCACGTGGGGGCAGGTGTTCTCGGACACGGTGAACACCGGCGTGTACGTGATGGAAGCAGAGGTGCTCGCCGAGGTGCCGCCCGGCGAAATCGTCGACTGGTCCGGGGACGTCTTCCCCGAACTGCTCAAGCGCGGCGCCCCGCTGTTCGGCTATATCTCCGATCGCTACTGGGAGGACGTCGGCACGCATGAAAGTTACCTGAAGGCCCAGGCCGACGTGCTGGCCGGCCGGGTGCAGACCGACATCGCGGGCTTCGAGCTCTCGCCGGGCGTGTGGGTCGACGAGGGCGCTGAGGTGGACCCGGACGCGGTGCTGACCGGCCCGCTGTGCATCGGCGACTACGCCAAGGTCGAAGCCGGCGCGCACCTGCGCGAGTACACGGTGGTCGGCAGCAACGTGGTGGTCAAGGAGGGCGCGTTCCTGCACCGCGCCGTGGTGCACAACAACGTCTACGTCGGGCAGGGCGTCACGCTGCGCGGTTGCGTGGTGGGCAAGAACACCGACGTGATGCGGCTGGCCCGGATCGAGGAAGGCGCCGTCGTCGGGGACGAGTGCGTGATCGAGCCGGAGGCGTACCTGTCCGCCGCGGTGAAGGTCTACCCGTTCAAGACCATCGAGGCCGGCGCCGTGGTGAACAACAGCGTGATCTGGGAGTCACGCGGGCAGCGCACGCTGTTCGGGCAGCGCGGCGTGACCGGGCTGGTCAACGTCGAGGTGACGCCCGAGCTGGCGGTCCGGCTGGCCAGCGCGTACGCCACCACGTTGCGCAAGGGCTCGACGGTCACCACGTCACGGGACGTGTCACGGGCCGCCCGGACCCTGAAGCGCGCCGTTCAGGGGGCGCTCAACGCCAGCGCCATCAACGTGGTGGACCTGGAGGCCCAGCCGCTGCCCGTGGCCAGGTTCGAGACGGCGCGCGGCAATTTCAGCGGCGGCATAGCGCTGCGCACCACCTCGGGCGACCCGCAGTCGGTGGACATCATCTTCCTGGACGAGCGTGGCGCCGAGCTGTCCCAGGCGCAGCAGCGCAAGCTCGAGCGGGTGTTCTCCCGGCAGGAGTTCCGCCGGGCGTTCCCCGGCGAGATCGCCGAGCTCAGTTACCCGCCGCGCGTGGTCGACATGTACACGCACGAACTGCTGCGGTGCGTCGACCTGAAGGGCGTCAGGGACGCGCGCATGAAGGTGGTCGCGGACTGTGCGGGCGGCACCGCCTCGCTGGTGCTGCCGAGCCTGCTGAGCCGGATCGGCGTGGACGTGCACACGCTGAACAACAAGCTGGACGAGGTCTCCCCGACCGAGACGGTGGCGCAGCAGCGCGCGGGCTTGCAGCGGCTGGCCGAAGTGGTGTCCTCGGCCAAGGCCGCCTTCGGCGTCCGGTTCGATCCCGTCGGAGAGCGGATCCAGCTCGTGGACGAGACAGGCCAGCTCGTCAGCGAGCAGCGGGCGCTGCTGTCCGTGCTCGACCTGGTGGCGGCCGAACGCAAGACCGGGCGGGTGGCGCTTCCGGTGACCACCACCCGGGTCGCCGAGCAGGTGTGCCGGTTCCACGGCGTCCAGGTCACCTGGACTCCGACGTCCATGGACGCGCTGACCGCGGCGGCGGTCGCCGATGACGTCATCTTCGCCGCGGACGGGCGCGGCGGCTTCGTCGTGCCGGAGTTCGCCAGGACCATGGACGGCATCGCCGCGTTTGTCCGGCTGCTCGGGCTGGTGGCCAGGACCCGGCTGACGCTGAGCCAGATCGACGCCCGCATACCAGCGGCCTACCTGCTCAAACGGTCGATGCCCACGCCGTGGGCGGCCAAGGGCAGCGTCATGCGGACGGTGGTCGAGGCCGCGGGGGACCGGGAACTCGACACCACCGATGGCGTCCGGGTCATCGAACGGGACCGGGGCTGGGTGCTGATCCTGCCCGACCCTTCGGACGCGGTGACGCATCTGTGGGCGGAGGGGAACGACGCCGACGCCGCGCAGCTGCTACTGGATGAATGGGCCGCCGTGGTGGAGCAGGCCGGCCGCTGAACCGGCAGGGAGCCTTCGATCCGGCGGGGCCGGTATTCCGCCGCTGTGTCCAGGTAAACTGGGTTCCTCGTGCGATGCTGCGAAGGCCACGAATAACGCAAAATTCGTAAATATGAGAGAATCTCGCCCAATACGGTTTGCCTGGCGGTAACCGCTCGTTGGGCAGCTGGGCTCTGCGTAGCGGAGGTGACGCGGCGGTGTGGCGCAGGCGGGAAGGGTCTCCCCGCGGTTGGCGCGGCTTGTTCGCGTGGCGCGTAGACCGCCGTAGCTCCCGGCAGGTACCTTGGGCACCACCGGATGGGCCAGGTCCGTATGCTCCGGCATCGGATCAGCCGGCTTCCGGTGGTCCAGTAGCGGAGTTCGCTCAGGGGAGGCCCAGCGGAGTTATGCCGATCATGCAGTGCGCCCGGTGCGGTCGGCCGAACCCGGAGGACGCGCGGTTCTGCTCGAACTGCGGCGCCCAGTTGCTGGCGGGCCGGCCGGGTCCGGGTGCGCCGCCGAGGCCCGGCGAGACGACCTCGACGATCTCCCTGAACCGGGACGATTCCGACTACGGCGACGACCTGTACCCGGATTCCGCGTCCCTGGGCGCGTTGCCCGCCGGCACGGCGCTGCTGCTCGTTATGCGCGGGCCCAACGCCGGCAGTACGTTCCGCCTCGAAAACGACCTCACCACGGCCGGCCGGCACCCGGACAGCGACATCTTCCTCGATGACGTCACGGTGTCCCGGCGGCACGCCGAGTTCTACCGCGAGCCCACCGGGCAGGGGAGCAGGTTTACCGTCCGGGACGTGGGGAGTCTCAACGGCACCTACGTGAACGGTTCGCGGATCGAGGAGGCTGAACTGACCGGCGGGGAGGAAGTTCAGATCGGCAAGTTCCGGCTTCAGTTCCTGACCAGCCCGGATCTGTGGGGGCAGACGATGTCGGGTGGCGGCGCGCCCGGTGATTGGCACGGCAGGGGCTCCCAGGGCTACGCATGAGCGAGCTGGAGCGGGGCGGGACCAGCGGAACCACCGGGACCCGCGGGCGGTTCGGCATTGGCGAGGTCCTGGCCCAGCTACGTCCGGAATTTCCGGACATCAGCACGTCCAAGATCCGTTTCCTGGAGTCCGAGGGCCTGATCGAGCCGGAGCGCACCCGGTCGGGTTACCGCAAGTTCGGCGCCGCCGATGTTCAGCGGCTGCGTCACATCCTCACCCTGCAGCGCGACTCCTACCTGCCGCTGCGCGTCATCAAGGAGCGGCTGGCCGGCGGCGGCCCGGCGCCCGCCACCGCGGACAGCGACAGGCTGACCCGTCATCAGCTGCTCGACGAGGCCGGCGTCACCGACGCCGAGCTGACCGAGCTCGAAGACTACGGGCTGATCCGGCGGGTGGGCCGTCATTACGGGATGGAAGCGCTGGCCGTGGCGCGTGCGGTAGCGGCCCTTCGCCAGTACGGGGTGCAGGCCCGGCACCTGCGCGCGGTGAAGGCGGCGGCCGATCGCGAGGCGACTCTGGTGGAGCAGGTGGTGGCGCCGCAACTGCGGCAACGCGGTCCCGGCGCCCGGGACGCGGCCACCCGCACCGCGTGGCAGATCGCCGATCTAACCTTGCGGTTGCACGCGACCCTGGTCGAGTCCGCCCTCGCCGACGCCGGGCTCGCTTCAGCGGCCATGCGCCTGGGTAGTTACGAGCCGATGGGCCCTGTCGCGTCGCTTGCGGCAGAACTCGCGGTGGACCCGGAAACAACGGAAACTGACGAAGCACAGGCACTGCGTTCGGCTTCCGGGCGATAGCGGGTGGTACCTTGGCAAAAGGAATGGGAGGGGGGTCCGGGGGGATCCCTCCCCCCGGTAAGAGGCCGTAGGGACGTGGAAACGGAGCTGTAGTGCGGCAGATGGAGGTCATCGGCGTCCGGGTCGAGATGCCGTCGAACAGCCCGATCGTGCTGCTGAAAGAGGCGGAGGGCGATCGCTACCTGCCGATCTGGATCGGCGCGGTGGAGGCGACCGCGATCGCGTTCGCGCAGCAGGGCATGGTGTCGCTCCGGCCGCTGACGCACGACCTGTTCCGGGACGTGCTCGAGGTGCTCAACGTTCAGTTGCGCACCGTGAATATCACCTCGTTGCGGGACGGCATCTTCTATGCCGACCTGGTGTTCTCCAACGGCGCCGAGGTCAGCGCGCGGCCGTCCGACTCGATAGCCCTGGCGCTGCGTACCGGCGCGCAGATCTTCGCCAGCGAGGAGATCCTCGACGAGGCGGGTGTGGCGATCCCGGACGAGCAAGAGGACGAGGTGGAGAAGTTCCGTGAGTTCCTGGACACCATCTCGCCCGAGGACTTCGGCCGCGCGACCTGAGACCGGTCCGTTATGTCCGCAAAGGGGTGCGACACGCCGTGAGTGGTCGTTGACGTCGGTATCCTCGCGGGCTTACGTTGCCAGTGCCGTGGGTAGTCAGCTCCCGTGGAGGTGTGGCGGTGACTGGGGAAGATAGGCCGAACGCGGAGGTCGGCTATCGCGGCCCGACCGCGTGCTCCGCGGCGGGCATCACCTACCGCCAGCTCGACTACTGGGCCCGGACGGGGCTGGTCGAGCCGAGCGTCCGCGCCGCACACGGTTCCGGCTCCCAGCGTCTCTACAGCTTCCGCGACATCCTCGTGCTGAAGGTCGTCAAGCGCCTGCTCGACGCCGGGATATCGCTCCAGCAGGTCCGGGCCGCCGTCCAGCACCTGCGCGACCGCGGCGTCGATGACCTGGCCCAGGTCACCTTGATGAGTGACGGCGTCAGCGTATACGAGTGCACCTCGCCCGACGAGGTCATCGACCTGCTGCAGGGCGGCCAGGGCGTGTTCGGCATCGCGCTGGGCGTGGTCTGGGACGACGTCAAGGGCGACCTCGCGGTGCTGCCGTCGGTGCGTGCCGAGGACGGCAAGGTGGAAGCCGACGGCCAGGCGGTCGACGAGCTGGCCAAGCGCCGGATGCGCCGGACAAGCTGAGCAATCCCGCAGGCACGTCACCTCTGTGCCCACGGATTGGGCCCCCGGATTGGGCCCCCGGATTGGGCCCCGGATAGGGCTGGGGGCCCCTCGGATAGACTGAGGGTAGCCAGTGACACCGGCTGGGAGAGATCCGCGCCAGCGGGTCGCCGAAGGGGCAACTTCCCCGGAACCTCTCAGGCACCAGGACCGGCCGGGACAGGCATCTCTGGAGCTGCGGCGACAGATGGGGCGTTCGTTAGTAGCGCACCTCCGGAGGCCAAGCAGATGACGGATTTCGCTCAGCGGCACATCGGCCCTTCCCCGTCCGAGCGCAGCCACATGCTCGACGCCCTCGGCTACACCTCGCTCGATGAGCTCATCACCGCCGCGCTGCCCCCCGGCACCGAGCAAGTCAGCATCGGGCAAGTCAGCATCGGGCCAGCGCTTACCGAGACCCAGGCCCAGGCCGAGCTCCGCCGCATGGCGGCGAAGAACCAGGTGCTCACCTCGATGATCGGCCAGGGCTATCACGGCACGATCACGCCCGCCGTCATCCGCCGCAACGTGCTGGAGAACCCGGCCTGGTACACCGCGTACACGCCCTACCAGCCGGAGATCTCGCAAGGCCGGCTCGAGGCCCTGCTGAACTTCCAGACGATGGTCGCCGATCTGACCGCGCTGCCGTGGGCGGGTGCGTCGCTGCTCGACGAGGCGACCGCGGCCGCCGAGGCGATGACGCTGAGCCGCCGGGCGGCGCCCGGAAGCATGTTCCTGGCCGACGCGGACTGCCTACCCGCCACCCTCGCCGTGCTGCGCACCCGGGCCGAACCGCTGGGCATCGACCTCAGAATCGCCGCTCTCACCCCTGAGCTGATCGCCCAGGCCGAGGGCCTGTTCGGCGTCCTGGTGCAATATCCGGGGGCATCCGGCGCCATCCGGCCGGACCTGGCCGCACTGATCGACGCGGCGCACGAGAACGGCGCACTGGCCACGGTCGCTGCCGACCCGCTGGCCCTCACCTTGCTCAGACCGCCGGGCGAGCTGGGCGCGGACATCGCGATCGGCTCCACCCAGCGGTTCGGCGTGCCGATGTGGTTCGGCGGTCCGCACGCCGCCTACATCGCGGTCACCGGCAAGCTCAAGCGCCAGCTCCCGGGCCGTATCGTCGGTGTGTCGGTGGACGCCGACGGCCAGCCCGCCTATCGCCTCGCGCTGCAGGCCCGCGAGCAGCACATCCGCCGCGAGAAGGCGACCAGTAACATCTGCACCGCCCAGGTCCTGCTGGCCGTGACCGCCGCCATGTACGCCGTCTACCATGGCCCGGACGGCCTGGCCGCCATCGCCCGGGCTTCGCACCGTAGCGCCGCTAAGCTCGCCGCCGCTCTTCAAGATCATGATGTACGAACGGACGGTGGTTTCTTCTTCGACACCATCCGCTTCTGGCCGGACGACCCGTCAGCGGTGGTCGATCGTGCCCGGGCCGCGGGATACAACCTGTACCTGGCGCCCGACGGTGCGATCCAGGTCACCTGCGACGAGACCACAACCGACGATGATCTTGCCGCGGTTCTCGCCGCCATCGCCGGGCGCCCCGGCGACTTGCCTGACGCGGCGGACCAGTTGCCGGATGAGCTGCTGCGGACGTCGGAGTTCCTCACCCACCCGGTGTTCCACGCCCACCGCAGCGAGACGGCGATGCTCAGGTACCTGCGCCGGCTGGCGGATTTCGACATCGCCCTGGACCGGTCCATGATCCCGCTCGGCTCGTGCACGATGAAGCTGAACGCGGCCGCGGAGATGGAGCCCATCAGCTGGCCGGAGTTCGCGGACATGCATCCGCTGGCTCCCCCGTCGCAGGCGGCGGGCTATGCCGAGCTGATCTCCTCGCTCGAGCGGCGGCTGGCCGCGCTCACCGGATATGACGCGGTTTCGGTCCAGCCGAACGCCGGCTCGCAAGGCGAGCTGGCCGGCCTGCTGGCCATCCGCGCCTACCACGCCTCCCGGGGCGAGGCGGAGCGGGATGTCTGCCTGCTGCCCGAGTCGGCGCACGGCACCAACGCGGCCAGCGCCGTGCTGGCCGGCCTGCGCGTGGTCGTCGTCAAGTGCGGCGGTGACGGGACCATCGACCTGGGCGACATCCGTGCGAAGCTGTCCGCCCACGAGGGGCGGGTGGCCGCGATCATGCTGACCTACCCGTCGACGGCCGGCGTGTACGAGCAGACGGTGACCGAGGTCTGCGCGCTGGTACATGAGGCCGGCGGCCAGGTGTACGTGGACGGTGCGAACTTCAACGCGCTGGCCGGCGTCGCGACCCTGCCGTCGTTCGGCGCGGACGTGTCACACCTCAACCTGCACAAGACATTCTGTATCCCCCACGGCGGCGGCGGTCCCGGCGTAGGTCCCGTCGCCGTCCGCGCTCATCTGGCGCAGTTTCTTCCTGGGGGGAAGCCATCCCCCCAGACCCCCCTGGCCTTCCCCGGGCAGGGTACCGGTCAGGTGGCCGCCGCGCCGTACGGCTCGGCGGGCATCCTGCCGATCTCCTGGGCGTACCTGGCGATGATGGGCGCCGACGGCCTGCGTGCCGCTACGCAGGTCGCCGTGCTGTCCGCCAACTACCTGGCCAGGCGACTCGCGCCGCACTTCCCGGTGCTGTACACCAGCCGCAACGGGCTGGTCGCCCACGAGTGCGTCATCGACCTGCGCCCGATCACCGCGCAGACCGGGATCACCGTCGAGGACGTGGCGAAGCGCCTGATCGACTACGGATTTCACGCGCCGACCATGTCGTTCCCGGTGGCGGGCACGTTCATGATCGAGCCGACGGAGAGCGAGAACGTGGCGGAGCTGGACCGGTTCTGCGACGCGATGATCTCCATCCGCGAGGAGATCGCCGGCGTCGCCTCTGGCGAGTACGACCGGCAGGACAACCCGCTGAAGAATGCCCCGCACACCGCCGAGATGCTCATCGTCGGCGAGTGGAAGCACCCGTACGAGAGGGACGAGGCGGCGTATCCGGACGGTAGCCCCCGGCGGGGTAAGTACTTCCCGCCGGTCCGCCGTATCGACCAGGCCTACGGGGACCGCAACCTGATGTGCTCCTGCCCGCCTCCGGAGGCGTTCGAGTAAGGGGGCTTGTGGGTACCGGCTGACTGCGCGAGGATTTTCGCCTGACGAAGGGAGCAGTCATGGCCAATCCAGTGGCATGGTTCGAACTAACAGGACCCGACGGCGCAGCTCTGCAGAGCTTCTACGGACAGCTGTTCGGGTGGCAGATCGACGCGAACAACCCGATGAACTACGGGATGGCGACGGCAGAGGAAGGGGGCATCCCGGGCGGCATATCGGCCAGCCAGGATGGCGCCCCGCACGTCACCATCTACGTCTCGGTGGCTGACCTGCAGGCGGCGCTCGAGAAGGCCGAGCAGCTCGGCGGCAAGGTCGTGTCGGGTCCGATGGACGTCCCGGACGGGCCGACGCTGGCGTACTTCACCGATCCAGCGGGCAACAACATCGGCCTGATGAAGTCCTAACGCGAGTCGCGTCCCGCGCGCCCGCCCCCTGGGCGTGCACCTGCCTACGCCCCGATGGTGGAGGCGGAGGGGAGGAGTCAGGTTCACACGCCATCGCGGGAGGCGGGGCGGGCGCGCGGGGGTCGCGGCGGCCGGGCCGGCAGAAGGTGGGAATGCGGCCCGTGGGCCGCCGCGGGTTAGTGGCCTGCGACGGGGAAGGCGGACAACTCGGCCAGGTGCGGTGGCAGGTTGAGGGTGACGACGCTCTCCTGCTCCTGGGGATCAGTGCGGGCCACCACGGCGATCGTCATGATGTCGCTGCGGTTCACGGGTAGGTGCGGGGTGCCGGGCGGGATGTACATGAAATCGCCGGCCTGGACAATGGTGCGCTGCGACAGGCCTTCGCCGTGCCAGACCTCGGTCTCGCCGCTGACGGTGTAGATCGCGGATTCGTGGCCCGCGTGGAAATGGGGGACGCCGCGGGAGCCCGGAGGAATCGTCACGAGGTGCAGGCACAGCGCGTGCGCCCCGGCGGACCGGTTGGTGACGCCGTTGGCCAGGCTGACGCCCTGCTTGCCGACGTAGGCCTCGCCGGAGCGGATGACTACTACGTCGCCCGGCTCAGCCAGACCAGCTACCGAGGGCGGTTTGAGGGCACGCTCCCAGACTTCGCTTACTCTGAGCATTTTTTTGTATCCTATCCGTGATGTCTCCTGTGCCAAGATTATGACCATGTGTATTCATATGGATACCCTCTGTACAGTTAGGTCTTCCTGACTTTTAGGTAAGATCCACCTATCCTTTAAGTAAGGTTCACTCACGTAGCGTGACATTGCCCAGCTCAAGCCACCTGCCGGAAGCCTCGTTCCGGTACCTCCCCGTGTCCGCGCCCGCCGCACGCCCTTCCTGACCCGCTCCCGGGGGCGGGTGGCACAGGCTGAAGGGGTACGTTGCGCCAACCATCCCGTCAGGTGGGGGTGAGTGCGCCAACCATCCCCTTGTGGTGCCGTATCCGGCGGAGGCTTACGGAGCGGTTACGGCGGATCGTGAACCTGGCGGGAACGCGCCGCGTATCCGTTACTAGGGGTAGGCCTTTCAGCGAGTTCGCAGGAAGGCAGAGCACAATCGAGGCGTGGCCAGACCAGGAAGGGAGGGGCGGCGCGTGACCAGTGTCGCCAGACGGCCCGGTCCGGCCGCACCGGTGCGGTCGCAGGTCCCAGGGGTCAAGCCACAGGCCGTTCGTTCAAAGGCGAAGCCTGGTTTTGTCCTTGGTGTCATAGCAGTCGGCGCGGTGATCGTGCTCGCGCTCTGGTGGCAGGACACCACCAGCGTGCACGGGCTCGGCGAGTGGCTGACCGGGGCGGGCCGGATCCTGGGCCTGCTGTGCGGCTACGGCGTCGTGGTGCTGGTGGCGCTGATGGCCCGGCTGCCGCCGGTGGAGCGGGGGGTGGGCACCGACCGGCTGGCGCGATGGCACGCGATGGGCGGCCGGTACGTCGTCAGCATCGTCGTGGCACACGGACTGCTGATCGTGTGGGGATACGCGGTCACCGCACGGACGAACGTCGTCAACGAGTCCGGCGCGCTGCTCACCCAGTATCCCGACGTGCTGATGGCGACCGTGGCCGGGTTCCTGCTGCTCGGGGTGGGCATCGTCTCGATGCGCGCGGCCCGGCGGCGGATGCGCTACGAAACGTGGTACTACCTGCACTTCTACACATACCTGGCCATCGCGCTGGCGTTCAGCCATCAGTTCGCGGACGGTGCGTCGTTCATCAACAGCCTGGCGGCGCGGTTCTGGTGGTCCGCGATGTACCTGACCGTGGCGCTGCTCGTGCTCTGGTACCGGGTGGCGGTGCCGTGGCGCGACTACGTCCGGCACGGGTTCCGGGTGGCGGGGATCCGGGACGAGGCACCCGGGGTGGTGTCCGTGTACATCAGGGGAAACCGGCTGGAGGAGCTGGCGGCGGAGCCGGGGCAGTTCTTCCGGTGGCGGTTCCTGGACCGGTCGCTGTGGTGGTCGTCGCATCCGTACTCGCTGTCCGCCGCGCCCGGCCGGGACATGCTGCGGATCACGGTCAAGGACCTCGGCGATCACAGCCGGGCGCTGCGCGCGCTGCGGCCCGGCACGCGGGTCTGGGCCGAAGGGCCGTTCGGCGCGTTCACCGCGAACTCGTACGCGCCGTCGCGCGGGGCCGTGCTGCTGGCTGGGGGAGTGGGCATAACGCCGCTGCGGGCCATGTTCGCATCGCTGCCGGGCCGGGTGACGCTGATCTACCGCGCACGGAGCTGGCGCGACATCGTGTTCCGCGAGGAACTGGACGCGATCGCGCGGGCTCGCGGGGGCCGGGTGCACTACGTGGTGGGATCACGGGCCGAGCTGGGCACCGATCCGCTGACCGCTCCCGTGCTGCTGTCGCTGGTGCCGGGACTGCACAAGCAGGAGGCCTACGTGTGCGGGCCAGCCGGGATGACGGAGTCCGCGGTATCCGCGCTGCTCGCCGCGGGCGTGCCGCGGCGGCGCATCCACTACGAATCGTTCGAGTTCTGAGGAGCTGGTATGCGCCGGATCATGCTCGCCGTCGCCGGGACGGTGGCCGGGCTTGTCGCGCTGCTGACGTTCCGGTCGCACGTGCCTTCGGCCGCTCCGGTAGCGTCGTCGAACCCGGGCACGGGCGCGGGGGCGGGGGCGGGCTCAGGTGGAGCCGGGACCACGGGTTCGGGTGCCGTGACAGGCGGCTTGGCCGGCTCGGGCGGCTCGGGCGGCTCGGGCGGGCAGTCGGGGGGCGCGGTGCTGACGGCGGGGGAGCGGGCCGTCGACGGCAACGTCGCCAACACCGCCTACGGGCCGGTGCAGATACAGGTGGTGGTGAAGAAAGGCAAGATCGTCAAGGTCAACATCCTCGAGCAGCCGTCGAGCACCGCCCATGACCTGCAGATCGGTCAGTTCGCGTTCCCGCAGCTGATCAGCGAGACGCTCAAGGCCCAGAGCGCGCGGATCGACGCGGTGTCGGGCGGCACATACACCAGCGGCGGGTACATCAAGTCGCTGCAGAGCGCGATCGACAACGGGGCGTTATGGGCGCCGCGGCTGGCTCGGTACGGGTCCGCCACGCCGAGCACGTGATGGGCACCGTGGTGTCGTTCGACGTGCCGGCCTCGGTCGCGGGAGAGCCACTGGCCGAGGCGGTGCGCTGGCTGCACTGGGTGGACGCCCGGTTCTCGCCGTTCCGGGCGGACAGCGACGTGTCCCGGCTGGCGCGGGGTGAGGTGTCGCTGGCCGGCTGCGTGCCGGAGGTCGGATCGGTGCTGGCGGCGTGCGAGGCGGTGGCGGCGGCCAGCGACGGGTACTTCAGCGCCAGCTACGCGGGCCGGCTCGATCCGTCCGGATACGTGAAGGGATGGGCGATCGAGCGCGTCGCCGCGCTGCTCACCGCGGCGGGGTCGGCCGGTCACTGCGTGAACGGCGGGGGCGACGTGCAGTGCGCCGGAGGCCGTGGCGCGGATTCGAGCGAGCCGTGGCGGGTGGGGATCGCGGATCCGCGGCGGCCCCGATCGCTGTGCCGTGTGGTGGCGGGAACAAGCTTCGCGGTGGCCACGTCGGGGATCGCGGAGCGCGGAACGCACATCATCGACCCGCACACCGGGCGGCCCGCGACCGGACTGCTGAGCGTCACCGTGGTCGGACCGCACCTGGCGCTGGCCGACGCGTACGCGACCGCGGCGGTCGCCATGGGTTCCCCGGCGGCGCGGGACTGGATCGGGACGCTCGATGGATACTGCGGCTTCGCGATCGAGGCGGACGGCGCGTCCTGGGAGACGCCCGGCTTCAGTGTTTACGGTGCCGAGGGGGCGTACAGCGCCGAGGCCGTGTCGTTACCAAAACGAGATAAAGCGCGAGCAACGGATCCGGGTCCGCCCACGTCTTATCCTGTGAGGAAGCTGGGGAATCGCTGAGATGTCGTCTAATAACTGGATCTTTCGGGGGAAAGAGATGTCCACGTTCAGAAAATCCCTGTTCACGGCGGTGGCGAGCGCCGCCACCGCGGCGACGGTAATCGGTGTCGCGGCCAGCCCGGCATTCGCCAAATCGGACACCACGCTGTCCGGGCCGCGCGTCGTGCACGCCGGCCAGCCGTTCCGGCTCACCGTCTCGGTCGGAGACGATGGCGGAGCGCGGCCCGCGTCGGCGCGCCTGCAGATAAGCGACAGGTACGGTCACTTCCACTGGTCCAGCAACTGGCAGCGGCTGCGCCGGGCCAATCGGTGGGACGAGTCTTACACGTTCACCCTGCCCGGCGCGCACCGTGGCCGCGAGACGCTCCGTGCCGTCGTCACCGGCTACGCCACGACGAACACCATCGTCATCGTCGTGCGCTGATTTTCCTCCGCGCCCAGGCCTCGCTGCGCTCGGCCGGCTTGGAGCCACGGCGGGAATCGCCGCCCCCGGGGGACGGCAACCGCCGCGGCGCTCGCTCCCGCTCGCTCATGATCCTCTCCGCGCCGCGGCCCCCGTGCCGCCCGCCGCCAACAGCTCCCCGTATCGCCCATATCCCGATTTGCCGGACATGGATCCGCAGGTTTGCGGTGGTTTTACGCCTTGCGGTTGATTCGTAGAACTCCCGTACTACAAGGTCACCGCGAAGCGTGAAATCACCGCGCCAGCCGTGGCATCGCCGGTCGGCGGGCGGCTAGGCGTGTTCAGAAAGTGGGCCGGGGCGGATGCTGAAGGGGATGGATGGCGCAACGTACCCCTCAGGTGGGGATGGGTGGCGCAACGTACCCCTTGGTAACTGTCCGGGGGTTTGCTTCCTCCACGCTCGTGCTGGTTCTATCCTTCTCCGGGTGGCCTACGGTCATCCAGGAACGCTAGAGGGATTGCGCAGCCAGCGTTCAGGCGGGTTCCATAACGTCTGATAGCGACATGGGAACGATCGAGCTGAGGACTGAGCCATGGGCGAGAGGGTGACGATCTCCTACCGGGGCGCGGCCTATGAACTGGGCCGGGGAAAGCGCTCCTACGGGATCTGGGGCGTCGGTGCGCCGCGCACTGAGCCAGTGGAACGGTGGCCAGAGACCCCCGAGGGCTGGAACGCCGCCTGGTCCCGGTTCACCGCGATCGAGACGCCGGGCAACATCGTGGCCGCCAGATCGGCCAGTGCTGGTCTCGCCATCAGCGCCAGCGCTGGCGCGGCGGCGGCCGCGGCTGTGCTGGCGATCGGCATCCTGTGCGGCGTCGTCAGCCTGTTCCCCGGCTACGTCGGCGGATCCAGCCTCGCCTCCCAGCCTCCTCAGCTGGTGCCGCACGTCATCTACCTCGCCACCTGGACGCTCAGCGCGGTGCTGATCCTCCTCGGCGGCGCCCGCATGCGGGCCGGTGCCCTGCTGGGACTGGGCACGAGCATCGTAACGTTCGGCCTGTTCTTCGCCGATCTCGGTGGCGTGATCGCCGGCGGCGGGCACCTGGCGGACGCCGGCCTGTGGTTCGGCCTGGTCGGATGGCTCGCCTGCGCGGCCGGCTCGGTCATGGCCTGCTGGCTCGGGATGGGGCGGGCCGGCCGGAAGCGGAAGGCCGCCGCCGACGCGGCTTCCGCGACGCCCGCGACCGCCGACGCGACCCCCGCGACCGCCGACGGCACGCCGGCTACCACCGCTGGCGGGACGGCTACGGCCGCTGGCGGGACGGCTACGGCCGCTGGCGGGACGGCTACGGCCGCTGGCGGGACCGCCGGCCCGGAGTCCATCGGCGCGCCCGGCAGGCCACGCGGTTACGAGGTGGCGCGGGCCGCGCTCCTGATACTCGCGGGAGCGGGCGCGGCGGTGGCGTTCGCCCCCTCGTGGGACAGCTACGCCCTGCACACCTCTACCGGCAGCAGCCAGACCATCACGGCCGGATACGCGTTCGCCAACCCGGGCGCGGTGATCGCCGGTGACCTCGCCGTGATGATCGCGTTCGGCCTGGTGGTAATCGCGGCCGCCGCGTGGCGGCCGGTCCGGATGGGCGCGATGCTGCTGACCGGTGCCATCATCCCGATGGCGGCCCAGGCGATCTCGGCCTTGGTGCAGGTCAGCGAGAAAACTCCGCCAACGCAGTTCGGCCTCTCGCAATCGCAGGCATCCGCGATCGGCCTCACGATCACGAACGGGCTCACCGCGGCGTTCTGGATCTTCTGCCTGCTCGTCGTCGTGCTGGTGGTGTCATGCGCGTGGATGCTCATCACGCCCCCGGCGCCGGCCGCGGCGGCCACGGTGCCCGTCCATATGCCCGCCGCGTGGGGGGACGGGTCGCACGACGACGCGGACGACCCCTGGGACACCGAAGACGACGAGCCCGGCCCCACCACCGAGCCGCAGGACGTCGCCGGACCACACGAGGCCGCCGAGCCGCATCACGCGGCACGGCCCGACGACGACGCCGATTCGGTCGATTTCGGGAAGCCGGCCCGTTAAGCCAACCAGTTAACGCCGGTAATACCGCACCTGCTTGTCGTGCTCGGCGCGCAGCCAGTCCTCGGTGATCCGCGGATCACCGAAGGACTCGCCGCGCGCCAGCGCGTCCAGATACGCGGAATCGGCGGCCAGGCGCCCGCGGAACCCGGCGTTGTCGCCGGCATGTCCGTGGCCCGGCACCACCCGCCGTACCCCGGTCACCGCACCGAGCCGGGACAAGCCGGCCCGGTAGTCGCCCAGGGGATCATCAGCACGCATGTCGAGCAGCGGGATCTCGACGTCGGAGCACATGTCGCCCGCCACCAGGACGCCGGCATCGGGAAAGAACACCGCGCCGTGGCCGGGCGCGTGCGCGTCGTGGACGATCACCTCCGCCCGGGGCCCGTCCCACGGGACCGCGCCCCCCGGCAGCGGCGTCAGCCGTCCGAACAGGGAGTGGTCATGACCCGGCGCCGACTCCTCCATCTCGAGGATCGTCGCGTCGCGTACGGCGTCAGCGTCGAGGACGGCAACGGCGGCCGGCGCCGCGAACCGCGGCACCTTGCCGAGCGACGCGTGCCACAGCACGTGATCCCAGTGCGGATGCGTCGACCATGCCACGACCGGGCGGAGCCCGCGGGAATCAAGCGCGGCGGCCAGCGCGGTCAGCTCGGCGACGGTCACCGCCGGGTCGATCACCAGGCAGGAGCAGTCGGGACCGGCCACCACGGTCGTCGTGGTGAGCATGAACTCGCTCGTCGCCACGTATATCCCCGCGGCGATCTCGGTCAGGGCCGGCACGATTCGAGGGTAGCGGTATCCGGATGACCGGAGGCCGGCCGCGACAGCCGCGACGGCCACCAGTTCCACCGACCGATCAGCACCACGGCGGACGGCACGAGCAGGGTCCGGACTCCGAATGTGTCCATCAGCACGCCGAGCGCCAGGCCGACGCCCACGTCCACGATCGTCCGCACGTTGGCCGGCCCGGCGCTGCCGGATCCGACCACCGCCAGCACCCCGAACGTCAGCGCCAGCACCAGCCCCGCCGAGGTCACCGTCGTCCCGGTGACCGACAGCGCGCGCCCCACCGCGTCCCGCAACGGCAGCCGGCAAGACTCCTCCCGGATCCGGGTCATGACGAGGATGTTGTAGTCCTCGCCCAGCGCGAGCAGGAACACGAACAGGAGGAAGGGCAGGATAAACGTCATCCCCGGCTGCCGGGCTGCCTTCATGAACACGAGCACGGTCAGCCCCAGCGCGGCGAAGTACGACAGCACCACGGACGCGATCAGGTACAGCGGCGCCACCAGCGAGCGCATCACCACCGCGAGGAGCACCGCGATGACCGCCACCGCGATCGGGATCACGGTGCGCAGATCGCCGTCCGACAGCCTGGCGATGTCGTAGGTAAAGGCCGGCTGCCCGGCCACGCCCCACGTCGGCGCCCCGGCCACGAGAGCCGCCCGCGACGCGTCAAGCCGGACCGAAGGCACCGCCTGCGCCGCCGCCGTCGTGGTCGCCCCGCCCGCCGACAGCAACGTCGCGAACGACACCGTGCGGCCGTCCGCGCTCACGTAGGAACCGCTGGCCAGGTACGCGCGATACGCCGCACCAGAACCAGGATCAGAAGGACCAGCGGAATCGCCACGCGGCGGGCCATAGCGTGCGAACAATGAAACGTATCCCCGGGCCGTGAAACGGACGCCGTTCGGATTAAATGGACCGGAAACGGCGGTGAAGTCGCGGTCGGCGGCCAGCCCGTCCTCGGCGGCGAGGACCGCCGCGGCCACCGACGGAGTCCACAGCGGCTGCCGCAACCGCAGCACGATCACCGTCGGGTTGACCGCGGTCTGCGGGAAGTGGGCGGCCAGCAGCGCGTCACCCGAGGCGGAGTCGCTGCCCGCCGGGGCGGTCACCGGCCCGCCGAACCCCGCGGCCAGATACCCGCCGGACAGCAACGCCAGCGCCCCGAACGCGACCAGCCCGATACACAACACCAGAACAGGCCGCCGCACCAGACGCACGCACGCCGGCCCCCACCATCCGGCGCGTCCCGCGCCGGGCCGCACGGACGACGGCCAGAAGGCCGCCCGGCCCAGGCAGGCCAGCATGGCCGGCAACAGGGTGAGCCCGGCCAGCAGCATCAGCCCGATCCCGATCGACAGCGGCGCGGCCAGCCCGGAGTACAACGGGAACGTGGCGAAGGCCAGCGAGCCGAGCGCCGCGATCAGCACCCCGGCCGAGAACGTGATGGTCTCACCGACCCGCTCCACCGAACCCGCGATCGCCTCGGCACACGGCACCCCGGCACGCATCGACTCGCGCACCCGGAACATCAGGAACAGCGCGTAGTCGGTCCCGGCCCCCACCACCAGCACGATCAGCAGCAGCGAGGCGATCTGCGAGATCCCGAACCCGCCGTGCAGCGCCGCCACGGCGGTCAGCCGTTCGGCCGCGAGCACCACCAGGACGGCGGGCAGGACGGCCACGATCGGCGCCAGCACCGAGCGGAACACCGCGACCAGCAAGATGATGACGAAGGCGATCGACACCCACTGCACGCTGCTCCCGCTGGACGTGGAACTGTTGTTGTTGTCCACCCGGGTCGCCACCGTGCCCGCCAGGTGCGCGTCCAGGCCCGGGACCGGCGGCGCGGACGACCGCAGGGCCGAACGCAACGCGGCGCACAACGAGGCCTGCTGGGCCGTGGCCAGGCCGCCGGACTGGGCCAGCGCAGCGGCGACGGCGAGCTCGGCGGCCTTCCCGTCGGCCGACAGGCCCGCCGGACGCACCGACACCACGTGCGCCACCCGGGCGAGCCGCCCGGCCAGCGATGCCACACCCGCCTGGTCGATGGCGGTGAGCGGAGCCCGGTCCGGCCGGACCACGACCACGTCGACCACGGTCAGCGACGCGGCCCCCTGGAGCGGCGCGGCCAGCGCCGCGGCCTGCTGCGAGGGCGCGCTGGCGGGCAGGAACGAGGAGTTGTCGCTCTGGGTCACGCTGCCCAGCGACGGCAGCAGCAGGACGGCGAGAACGCAACCCGCTACCCAGGCGGCCATCACGCCCCAGCGGTAACGGACGCAGAACCGTCCGATCGCGCCGAAAAGAGCGGCCATGGAGATATCGTCGCCGGCCAGCCGTCACAGTGACAGCGGCTTGCGCGCATAGAGTTGATTCGTGGCAGGTCCCCTCAGCTTCCGGCCCGCACCCGGAGCGATTCCCGAGTCCCCGGGCGTGTACCGGTTCCGTGACAGGGGCGGGCGGGTGATCTACGTCGGGAAGGCGAAGTCGCTGCGCCAGCGGCTCAATCAGTACTTCGCCGACTTCGCCGCGCTGCATCCCCGCACGCAGGCGATGCTCACGTCAGCGGCCGACGTGGACTGGACGATCGTGTCCACCGAGGTCGAGGCGCTCCAGCTCGAGTACTCCTGGATCAAGGAGTTCGACCCGAGGTTCAACGTCAAGTACCGCGACGACAAGAGCTATCCGTACCTGGCGGTGACCATGTCCGAGGAGTATCCGCGGGCGATGGTGATGCGCGGCGCGAAGCGGAAGGGGACCAGGTACTTCGGCCCGTACTCGCATGCCTGGGCGATTCGCGACACGCTCGACACGCTGCTGCGCGTGTTCCCCATCCGCACCTGCTCGGCGGGGGTGTTCAAGCGGTCCGGCCAGATCGGCCGGCCCTGCCTGCTCGGGTATATCGGCAAGTGCTCCGCGCCGTGCGTCGGCCGTATCAGCGCCGAGGATCACCGGGTGCTCACCGAGGATTTCTGCGATTTCATGGCCGGCCAGACCGCGAAGTTCACCCGGCGGCTCGAGGCCCAGATGAGGGCGGCCTCGGCCCGCGAGGAGTACGAGCAGGCGGCCCGGCTGCGCGACGACATCCGGGCGCTGGAGAAGGCCCTGGAGAAGCAGACCATCGTGCTCGGCGACGGCACGGACTGCGACGTGATCGCGCTGGCCGAAGACCAGCTGGAGGCGGCCGTCCAAGTGTTCTACGTGCGCGGCGGCCGGGTCCGCGGCCAGCGCGGCTGGGTGCTGGAGAAGGTGGAGGACATTACCACCGCGGGCCTGGTCGAGCAGTTCCTCGGCCAGTTCTACGGCGACACCTCGCCCGAGGCGGTCAACGCCGGCATCCCGCGCGAGGTGCTCGTGCCGGCCCTGCCGCCGGACCCGGTGGCGATGACCCAGTGGCTGTGCGAGCGGCGCGGCGGCCCGGTCAACCTCCGCGTCCCGGTCCGCGGTGACAAGAAGACGCTGCTGGAGACCGTCTGCCGCAACGCGAAGGAAACGCTCGCGCTGCACAAGACCCGGCGGGCCAGCGACCTGACCACCCGCAGCAAGGCGCTCAACGAGATCCAGGACGCGCTCGGCCTGGATGACGCGCCGCTGCGTATCGAGTGCTACGACGTCTCGAACCTGATGGGCACGCACGTGGTCGCGTCGATGGTGGTCTTCGAGGACGGCCTGGCCCGCAAGGGCGAGTACCGCCGGTTCAGCATCAAGGGCGCGACCGACGACATCTCCGCGATCCACGAGGTGATCACCCGCCGCTTCCGTCGTTATCTCGAGGAAAATCAAGATCAGGACCTGATGAACGAACGGGCGGTGGCCGGACACGCCAAGTTCGCCTATCCGCCCAATCTGGTGGTCGTCGACGGGGCGGCCGCGCAGGCCGAGGCGGCGGCCCGCGCCCTGACCGAGCTGGGCATCACTGACGTGGCCGTGTGCGGCCTGGCCAAGCGGCTGGAGGAGGTGTGGCTGCCGGGCGAGGAATTCCCGGTGATCATGGCGCGCAGCAGCGAGGGGCTGTACCTGCTGCAGCGGGTCCGGGACGAGGCGCACCGGTTCGCCATCACCTACCACCGGCAGAAGCGCGGCAAGGCGGCCATCGTGAGCGCGCTCGACGACGTGCCGGGCCTGGGCCCCGCGCGCCGCGCCACGCTGCTCAAGCACTTCGGCTCGGTGCGCAAGCTGTCCGCGGCGAGCGTGGCGGAGATCGGCGCGGTGCCGGGAATCGGGCCGAAGCTGGCCGCGACGATCGTGGCGGCCCTTGGGGAAGGTACGAAGGATGCAACGGGCAGCTGACGAGCAGACTGACCTCGTCATCATCACCGGGATGTCCGGCGCGGGCCGCACGGCGGCCGCCAAGTCGCTGGAGGACCTCGGCTGGTTCGTGGTCGACAACCTGCCCCCGGGCCTGCTGCCGACCATGGTTGACCTGGCCCGGCGGTCCAACGGCGCGGTCACCCGGATGGCGGCCGTGGTGGACATCCGCAGCCGGGCGTTCAGCACCGACCTGAAGTCGGCCATCAGCGAGCTCGGCGCGCGGGGCGCGTCGGCGCAGATCGTCTTCCTCGAGGCGTCCGAGGACACGCTGGTGCGGCGGTTCGACAGCGAGCGGCGTCCGCATCCGCTGCAGGGGACGGGCCGGGTGACCGACGGCATCGAGGCCGAGCGCGAGCTGCTCCGCGCCGTCCGCGGTGACGCCGACCTGGTCCTCGACACGTCCCGGCTCAACGTGCACGAGCTGCGTGCCCGGATGCGGGACTTCTTCAGCGGCGGTTCCGCCCCGCTGGGCGGTCTGCGCCTGTCCATCGTCTCGTTCGGCTTCAAGTACGGCATGCCGGTCGACGCCGACCTGGTGGCGGACTGCCGGTTCCTGCCGAACCCGCACTGGATCCCGGAACTCGCCCCGATGACGGGGCAGGACGATCCGGTCCGGGACTACATTCTCTCCCAGGATGGTGCCGAAGAGTTCCTGGACACTTACACTCAGCTACTGAAAGTGGTGCTGCCGGGATTCGAGCGTGAGGGCAAGCGGTTCGTGACGCTCGCGGTCGGCTGCACCGGCGGCAAGCACCGCAGCGTGGCGATGGCCGAGCAACTGCGGGATCGCCTGGCCGGGAGCGAGGTAGACGTGCAGGTCGCACACCGGGATCTCGGACGGGAGTGAGCATGAAAGTGGTCGGCCTGGGGGGCGGGCACGGGCTGGCCGCATCGCTGGCCGCGCTGCGCACGGTCACCGATGATCTGGTGGCGGTGGTCACCGTCGCGGACGACGGAGGTTCCAGCGGGCGGCTACGCCGTGACTTCGGCGTCCTGCCGCCGGGTGACCTGCGGATGGCGCTCGCCGCGCTGTGCGGCGACGACGAATGGGGGACGACCTGGAGCCGGGTGGTGCAGCACCGGTTCGGCCAGGGGGAACTGGAGGGCCATGCCCTCGGGAACCTGCTGATCGTCGCGCTGTGGGATCTGCTCGGGGACACGGTCACCGGACTTGAGTGGGTGGGCAGGCTGCTGGGCACCGGAGGCCGCGTGCTGCCGATGGCCGCGGTGCCGCTGGACATCGTCGCCGAGGTGGTGGGGGCCGACCCGGAGCGGCCCGGCGAGGTGAGCATCGTACGGGGCCAGAAGGAGTGCGCGACCACGCCGGGTCGGGTGCGGTCCATCACGCTGGAACCGGCCAATCCGCCGGCCGTGCCGCAGGCGGTTGACGCGGTGGGCGAGGCGGACTGGGTGGTCTTCGGCCCCGGCTCGTGGTTCACCAGCGTGCTGCCGCACCTGATGGTCCCCGAACTGGCGAAGGCATTGCGCGAAACGCCGGCGCGGCGCATCGTGGTACTGAACCTGGCCCCGCAGCCGGGGGAGACGGACGGGTTCTCCCCGCACAAGCACCTGGAGGTTCTCGCGGAACACGCACCGGAACTCACGGTGGACGTGGTGCTCGCGGACAGCATGGCGGTCCGAGCCGGTAATCTAACGGACCTGGAGAAGGCAGCGGGGGCGCTGGGAGCCCGTCTGGTCGTGGCGGACGTGGCGATGGGAGACGGCACCCCCAGGCACGATCCCCGCCTGCTGGCGGACGAGTACGCGAGAGTTCTGAGGGGGGAGTGACGCCTCATGGCGATGACTGGCGTGGTGAAGGACGAGCTCAGCCGGGTTCCGGTGGTCAAGCCCTGCTGCCGCAAGGCGGAGGTTTCCACGCTGCTCAGATTCGCCGGCGGGCTGCACCTCGTCGAGGGCCGGGTGGTGATCGAGGCGGAACTCGACACCGGCGCCGCGGCGCGCCGGCTCCGGGCGAATATCACCGAGTTGTTCGGGCATCCGGCGGAGTTCCTGGTGCTCGCGCCGAACGGCCTGCGGAAGGGCAACCGCTACCTGGTCCGGGTCAGCAAGGGCGGTGCCGGGGAGAGCCTGGCCCGGCAGACCGGCCTCATCGACAACTACGGCCGCCCGGTCCGCGGCCTGCCCCGGCAGGTCGTGTCCGGCGCCACCTGCGACTGCGAGGCCGCCTGGCGTGCCGCGTTCCTCGCGCACGGGTCTTTGACGGAACCGGGCCGCTCGATGTCGCTCGAGATAACCTGCCCCGGCTCGGAGGCCGCCCTGGCCCTGGTCGGCGCCGCGCGCCGGCTCCGGGTCCACGCCAAGGCCAAGGACGTGCGTGGCGTCGACCGCGTGGTGATCCGCGACGGTGAGGTGATCGCCGCCATGCTCACCCGGCTCGGCGCGCACGACGCCGTGATGGCCTGGGAGGAGCGCCGGATGCGCCGCGAGGTCCGGGCGACCGCGAACCGCCTGGCCAACTTCGACGACGCCAACCTGCGCCGCAGCGCCCGCGCCGCGGTGGCGGCCGGCGCCCGCGTCGAGCGGGCCCTGGAGATCCTCGGCTCCGACGCTCCCGAGCACCTGACCATGGCCGGCCGTCTGCGGATGGCACATCGCCAGGCGTCGCTGGAGGAACTGGGTCAGCTCGCCGACCCGCCCCTGACCAAGGACGCCATCGCCGGCCGCATCCGCCGCCTCCTGGCCATGGCCGACCGCCGCGCCGCCGACCAGGGCATCCCCAGCACCGAATCCTCCCTGACCCTGGACATGCTCCCCTAGGCCCCCCGCACC